>JAEEGL011059537.1_pt1 | contig 19538 bp, 17 predicted proteins | sample 9134231 | NCBI WGS metagenome assembly JAEEGL01 (sample SAMN16246548, study PRJNA631951) | gut metagenome | biome: gut microbiome; feature: rumen; material: fiber-attached | host: Bos | place: Iran: Karaj | collected 2018-10 | reverse complement strand
CCTTCAGCCGCTCCTCAAATTCGCCCCGGTATTTGGCGCCGGCGATCAGCGCGCCCATGTCCAGGGAGAAGATGGATTTGTCCTTCAGGCCCTCGGGCACGTCGCCCCGGACGATGCGCTGGGCCAGGCCCTCGGCGATGGCGGTCTTGCCGACGCCGGGCTCGCCGATGAGCACGGGGTTGTTCTTGGTTTTTCGGGAGAGGATGCGGATCACGTTGCGGATCTCGGCGTCCCTGCCGATGACCGGGTCCGGCGTCTGCTCTCTGGCCCGCTGCACCAGATCGGTGCCGTATTTCGACAGGGCGTCGTAGGTGCTCTCCGGGTTGTCGCTGGTGACCGGCGCGGTCTTCACCTGGCTCAGCGCCTCGGCAAAGGCGGCCTTGCGGATTCCGTGGTCCGAGAGGATGCGCCGGATCGCCGCCGTCGGCGCGGCGAAAATGCCCAGCATCAGATGCTCCACGCTGAGGTATTCGTCGTGCATGGACTGGGCGGCCTTCTCCGCGGCGCGGAGCACCCGGTCCGTCTCCTGGGAGATATAGACCTTGTCGTTGGCGCCGCCCACCCGGGGCAGCTTGTCGATCTCCTCCTCCAGCTCCGTGAGGATGGCGCCGCTGTCCGCCCCCAGCTTCGCGAACAGGGACGGGATCAGCCCGTCGTCCTGGGCCAGCAGGCTGTAGAGGATGTGCTCGGGCGTGATATACTGATTGTGCTTCTCCTCGGCCATGTTCTGGGAGGATTTCAGCGTTTCAACGGTTTTCTGAGTATACTTGTTGCTGTCCATGGTCTTCGCCTCCTTAAATCAGCAGGTCCGCGGACCGGACCCAGGCGGCGTAATGCTGCCCGATCTCCGCCGGCGTGAGCCTGTCGGAAAGATAACTCTTCAGCAGTTTGTCAAAAAGATGCACGTAGCCCGAAATGGCCTCGGCCAGCTCCTCCGCCGAGCACTCCCGCCGGGGCAGGGAAAGACTGCGCAGGAATTTGCCCTCATAAGCGGCGGAGGTCGGGGCATGACCCAGCAGGGGCGGCAGATAAGTCTCCTCCAGCTGCTGCCACAGGCGGAAATATGCGCCCATGGCTGCCAGCAGCTCCGCAGACTGGGTGCGGAAGCTGACGCAGAGCTGCCCGACGGAATCCGCCTCGCCGCGGTAGAGCTCCACCTCGTATTTTACGGTGGGCCGGTATTTGTAGTCCAGCGCGCTCTTCATATACATGCTCAGGGAATTGGGGACAAAAAACGGGATGAGCTCCGGGTCCGGCCGGAAGAGGGTATCCAGCGCCTGCAGCACCTCCCCGATCCTGCGCTCCGGCGTCATCAGGCCAAGCTGCTCGGCCAGGAGCTGATTGACCAGCGCGCTTCGGCTGCGGCCCTGGCGGTGCGCCAGCTGATCCACCGCCCGGACGACGTTCTCATCCAGCAGCAGACTGTACAGCGTCTTCTTCACAGCTCTCAACCTCCATTTCGCCTGTATCATAACGCACGGTCTTTATTTTGTCAAGTGAATTATATAATATTATTCTCCTATTCTGTGCCCGTCCTGTAAATAATCTGTGAATAAACCCCCGTTCCCTCTGTGATAAGGGAGCGGGGGCGATTCTCTTCTCGGCAGCGGACGCCGCTTTTATCGTAGCGATTCGATATAGACGGCGGCGGATTTCAGACCGTCCACGGCGGAGGAAACGATGCCGCCGGACCAGCCGGCCCCCTCGCCGCAGGGATAAAGCCCCGGAAAGCCGGGAGCCTGGCGGTCTCCGCCCCGCAGGATGCGCACCGGAGAGCTGGAGCGGGTCTCCGGCGCCGTCAGCACCGCGTCCCGGTCGTCGAAGCCCGAGAGGCGGCGTCCCAGGAGGGGGATCGCTTCCCGGAGCGGCCGGGTGAGGGCTTCCGGCAGGAGCAGGTCCAGCCCGCAGCGGCGGACGTCCGGCAGATAGCTGGGCTTCACCCGGCCCCAGGAGCCGCCGGGCTGCCGGTCCATAAAGTCCCCCAGCTTCTGAGCGGGAGCCGCGTAGCCTTCGCCCCCCAGGCGGAAGGCTTCCCGCTCCAGGCTGCGCTGCCAGACCATGCCGCCCAGCGCCCCCCGATGCGGAAACCTCTCAACGGGCAGAGAAACCAGCAGAGCGCTGTTTGCATTCTCCCCCGCCCGGCCGGAGTAGCTCATGCCGTTGGTAACTACGCCGCCCGCTTCGGAGGCGGCGGCCATTACGTAGCCGCCGGGACACATGCAGAAGGTGTAGACGCCGGTACCGTCCGGGAGATGGACGGAGAGCCTGTAAGGCGCGGCTCCCAAAGCGGGATGCCCCGCCCAGCGGCCGTACTGCGTCCGGTCGATTTCCCGCTGGAGATGCTCGATGCGCACGCCCATGGCGAAGGGCTTGGCCTCTATTGGCACGCCGCGGCGGAGCAGCATTTCAAACGTATCTCTGGCGCTGTGGCCAACGGCCAGGAAGAGGGCCCCGCAGGGCAGCGTTTCCGGACCGCCTTCCGTTTCGATCACCGCACCGGTCACGCCGCCGTCCGACAGCTCCAGGTCCGACAGCCTCGCGGAATAACGCAGCTCCCCGCCCAGGGAGAGGATGCGCTCCCGTACGTTTTTCACCACCAGCGTCAGCACGTCGGTCCCCACGTGGGGCAGGGCGTCCCACAGGATGCGCTTCTGCGCGCCGAGCTCCGCCAGGCGCTCCAGTACCCAGGCGGCCTCGCTGCCGCCGATGCCGGTGTTGAGCTTCCCGTCGGAGAACGTGCCCGCGCCCCCCTCTCCGAACTGCACGTTGGATTCCGGGTCCAGGATCCCCCGCTCCCGGAAGAGGCGGACGGCCGCCTGCCGTTCCTCCACCGGCCTTCCCCGCTCCAGAACGACGGGACGGAGACCGGCCTCGGCCAGAGTCAGGGCAATAAACATCCCGGCGGGACCGAAGCCCGCCACCACCGGTCGCTGTTCCGGTTCCCGCTGCGGCGACGGCGGGCAGTACCGCGCTTCCGGGGCGGCGGCGACCCCGTCGGGCAGAAGCCGCAGGAGCTCGTCCTCCCGCTCGATTTCCACGTCAACGGTATAAAGGATGCGGAGCCGGTCCCGCTTCCGGGCGTCGATGCTGCGGCGCACCGGCACGATGCGTCTGAGCTCACCGGGGGCGATGCCCAACGCGGCCGCCGCGGCCCGCTTCAGCTTCTCCGGCCTGTCCTCGTCGGGGCGCAGGGCGAGGTTGCGTACCCGCAGCATCTCAGGCCTCCGCCGCGCAGGCGCCGGCCAGCCTGCCGCTGGACCAGGCCCATTGCAGATTGAAGCCGCCGCAGTCCCCATCCACGTCCAGCACTTCGCCGCAGGCGAAGAGCCCCGGACAGAGGCGGCTTTCCATGGTATTCGGGTCGAACTCCCGGGCGGAGACGCCGCCCACGGTCACCTGTGCGTATTCCATGCCCATATCCCCGGTGATGGGAAAGAGAAAATTCTTCGCCGTATGTGCGAGCCTTTCCGCGTCGCCGTCTTCCAGCGCCGAGATCGGCGCGGAGCCCTTGAGCCCGCAGACGCCCACCAATACGCGGCCGATGCGGTTCTGCACCGTGCCGACGAAGGCGTCCTCCAGCGCAAGCTGCGGCGTGGACGCCGCCCTGCGGCGCAGGAGCCGGGCAAGCTCCGCCTCCGAAACCTCCCGCAGCAGGTCCAGGGAGACCGCGGCGTCCGCGGAGGAAAGCGCCGCGCTCGATATTTCAAAGATCGCAGGACCGGAAAGTCCATAGTCGGTGAACTGCACTTCGCCCGCGCTGCGGGCGACGCTGCGGCCGCCGGACAGAACGGTGACCGCCGCGTCCGCCCGGATGCCCTTCAGGCTGCGGCAGCAGCGGTTGTCCGAACGAAGCTGCACCAGCCCCCTGCCCAGCCTCGTGCGGCTGTGGCCCAGCCCCTCCAGCAGCCGATAGCCCAGCTCCGAGCCGCCGAACCGCTCCCCGGCCGCACCGCCGCAGGCGACGACGACCCGGTCGGCATATGCCTCCCCGTCGGAAAGGCAGATCCGGAAGCCTTTTTTCCCGGCCTTCACGGCTTTCACCTCGCAGCCGGTGCGCAGCCGGACGCCGCCGGCCTCCATCGCATAGCGGAGCACGTCCACGACGCTGCCTGCGCTGTCCGACAGCGGATATGCCCTTCCATCTGCCTGGACCGTCGTCAGGAGGCCGAGCTCCCGGAAGCGGCGGAGCGTTTCCTCCGGGCCGAAGCGCCGGAGCGCGGGCCCGGCAAAGTCCGGCGTCTCCCCGTGATAATGCGCCGAAGACGCCTGAAGATTCGTAAGATTGCAGCGGCCGTTGCCGGTGACGGAAAGCTTTCGCCCGACCCGAGCCTGCCGCTCAAAAACAGAAACCGCGGCGCCCCGGGACGCAGCCTCCAGAGCGGCCATCATCCCGGCGGCGCCGCCGCCGATCACTGCGACGTCGATCATGCGTGCCTCCTTACAGGTTTTCCAAGGGCAGCACCAGCCGCACGGCAAACCCGTAACCTCTTATAATGGAGAAAGCGCCGCCTGCCTTTTCGGTGTACTCCCGCAGATGGCGAAGGCCGAAGCCCTCCACCGGCTGGGTATCCGGCACCTTCCCGTCGTTCCAGACCTCCACCATCAGCTGTTCCTCCTCCGCGCCGGCCTTCAGCCGGATGCGGTGAGCACCGCCGTGCTTCATGCCGTTGGTGACGCACTCCTGCACCATCCCGTAGAGGAAGCCGACGCGCTCGCTGCTCATGGGCGCTTCCGCGATCTGCTCCAGGCCGGAGAAATCCGTTTCGATGTTGATCTCCGAATCCTGCTCCGTCTGCCGACAGCAGAGGGTGAGGAGCTTTTCCAGCTCGTTGACCGCCATGATGTTCCTGTTGTCCATCATGCGGACGCTGTTGCGGATGATCTCCATGCTCTCCCGCATGCGCTGGATGGCTCTGTCCGTCTTCTCATCGGCGGCCTCCGGCTCCGTGGGACGCTGGATCTGCGCCGCCTCCAGGGCGAAAATCGCCGCCGTGATGGTGTGGCCGACGCTGTTATGGATATCGCGGCTGATACGCTCCCGCTCCTGGATGCGGCCCCGGAGCTCAGCAGTTTCCTTTTCCAGGGAAAGCATCTCATTCTTGCGGCTGGTATCGTAGAATTTTCGGATGACGCCCATGGTCTGGCGGTTGAGCACCTGGGCCAGGACTGCGAAGCAGAGATAATACATCGCCTGGGGAATGGCGGTATCGATCATGACGTAGCGGTATCCGTAGGGGTTCCGGTACATGATGGGCATCAGAAGATAGCCCGCCAGCAAATAGGAAAGCAGCATGACAACAATGGAAAGGACGCAGGTACAGTAGCTGAGGAGCTTGTCGTAGTAGATCGTTACCAGCGCTGTGGGAAAGGCGAAGAGCAGCAGCGCCTGGGCGTTGAAAATGATATAGCTGAGGCCGCTGGCCAGGACGCTGCAGGTCATGATCATATACTTCACCCAGCGCTTCTCCAGGTGCAGCAGATGGACGACCAGGGCGGGAAGGCAGAGCACGGCCACCAGCGCCACCTTCCAATACAGCTGCGTCGCGAAGGAATAGATGTGGAAGATACCGAGGATATCCAGGGCGAAGATCACGGAAACGATGAGGAGCTCGCAGAGGCAGATCAGGGAGGATCGGCGGTTGATCTGCATCTCGCTCGTCAGCAGCAGATCCTCGAAGCGCTCTGTGCGCCGTTTCATTGTCCGCTCCTTCCGGTCCTGGTGAGGCTGACGGCCAGCGCCGTCCGGTCGCGGACGCCCAGCGTCCCGTAGATATTGGAAAGGTAATTCTTGACCGTGCCCTCCGTGATGTGGAGCGCGGAGGCGATCTCCCGGTTGGAACGCCCGTCCTGGATGAGGCGGCAAATCTCCCGTTCCCGTTCCGTCAGCTTTCCGTACTGCTCGCAGAAATGGGCGCGCTGAGGATCGGGATCCTCGGGATCGCTGCCCATGCGGCGGGCGTTGCGGTGAAGCACGGACATGACCTTCTGATCCAGCACTGTATGGCCGGAGGCCACCATCCGGGCCGCTTCGATGATCTCCCCGGAGCTGAAGCTCTTGAGGATATAGCCGTCCGCCCCTTCGGAGAGGGCGGAGGTGATGCTCTGATCGTCGTAGTACGTGGACAGCACCAGCATGCGGACGTCCGGCATACGCCGCTTGACCTCGCCGATCAGCCGCACGCCGCCGATGCCCGCCATGTTGAGATCCACCAGCATCACGTCAGGATGGACGCCGTGCAGCTTTTCCAGCGCTTCCTCCGCGCTGACCGCACTGCCGACCACCTCGAAATCCCTGTCGGAAGAGAAGAAAACGCCCAGGCTCTCCAGCAGCAGTTTTTCGTCGTCTACAAAGAATATCTTGATGGACATGCGCACCCCTCCTTTGGCTATTATTACATAACCACTCCGCTTCTTGCAAGTGTTTTTCGTTTTTTCAGCCAATTTCGGAGGCGGTGCAAGAGAGCTTTCCCCGGGAAAGCATTGACTTTAACGGGCGCATATCGTAGGATACACATATCTGAACGGACGGGCGGAGAAGGACAGGGTCCTGTCCCGCACCGGAGGGTGAACGATGATGAACGATCAGCTGCTGCAGGATTACGACCGTATCATGGAATACTGTTACCGGCTCTTCCGGGACAAAAACGCGGACTACGGGCCCACCTGGCTGCTTTACCGCAGTCAGTCCCTGAACGATGAGATCTGGCGGAAGGCAAAGCGCATCCGTACGCTGGAGGAGCACGCCGACGCGGCGCAGATCCCCGAGGGTCGGGACGTGGAGTACGTGGGCATCATCAACTACTGCGTCATGTTCCTGATCCAGCTGAACGGCGCTCCCGGCATCCCCACCGGCGCGGACCTCACGGAGGAGCTGAGCAGACTGGACGCGGTGGACGAAAAAAACGTGTATTCCGCTTATGAGGCGATCCGGGATTCCGTGCGGCAGCTGCTGATCCGCAAGAATACGGACTACGGGGACGCCTGGAAGAGCATGTCCCTGGCCGCCATGACCGACCAGGTTATCATTCGGGTCTACCGCATTCGGCGGATCCTGGCCAATCAGGGACAGCTCCGGGTCTCGGAGGGCGTTTCCTCCCAGCTCTGCGACATCATCAACTACTGTGTGTTCGCCCTGATAAAAATGGGAACGACGCTCATCGCCCTGTCCTGAAACGGACTTGTCGGCCCACACACACGGGAGCCGGTCCATAGCCGCTCCCGTGTGTGTCTGCATCCGGCAGGAAGCGCATTGCGGTATCCCCGCGGGGGTGCTATAATCGGATCATTCATTTCAGTTCAACGACAAGGAGCCCGGCCATGCGACGAAAGATCCCGTTCATACTGGTGCTGCTGATGCTTGCCTTTATCTGGGGACAGTCCTGCCTGCCCGCCGCGGCTTCCCGGAAGGAAAGCCTGGGCTTGCTGGAGCTGCTGCGGCCCTATCTGGAATTCTTCTTCGGAAAGGGCAACGTGACCCATTATTTCGTCCGCAAGCTGGCGCATTTCTGCGAATTCTTCCTGCTGGGCTGCTTCCTCTCCGCCCTGTTCCCGCTGACCTGGAGGATGCGGATACCCGCCCTGGGCCTTGCCCTGCTGACGGGCTTTCTGGACGAGACCATACAGATCTTCTCCGGACGCGGGGACCAGATCAGCGACGTATGGCTGGATTTCTCCGGCGCAGCCGCTGGCATCCTCCTGAGTTCGCTGCTGTTCCTTCTGCTCCGCCGGAGACGCCGTCACAGGGAGGATCCGGCCTTGAGATAGCCCACCGGATGGATCACGTGCTCGCTCTTGGCGTCGATGTTCGTCAGGCTGCCGTCGCTGAGGGCGGCCGCCCGGCTCAGCGCGCCGTAGCCGTATCGGCGGCGCACCTCGTCCATCGTCCGCTCCAGACGCTCCAGACGCTCCCGGCGCTCCGCGTCGCCGAACATGCTGAGCTGCTCCGGACCGGAGGCGGGCGTCAGCTCTGCGCCCCGGACGCCGATGCTCCGGAGGGGCCTGTTCCAGCCGTAATTCTCCCGCAAAAGGCGCATGGCCGCCTCATGGAGCTCCGAGGCGAGACAGCTGGGCTCCGGCAGCTTCATCTGCCGCTCGAAGCAGAACAGCTCGTCGGTGCGCAGACTGATCTGCACGGTGCGGCAGCGGAAGCCTCCCTCCCGCAGCCGCGCCGCTACGCTCTCGCAGAGCATCCAATAAACGATGGAGGCGTCCTCCCCGTTCACCAGATCCCGGGGCGTGGTCGTTGAATTCCCGATGCTCTTGATGAGCTCCTCCTCCCCCGTCTGCGCCACCGGCGTGGAATCCAGGCCGTTGGCGAAGCAGTGGAGCAGCAGCCCCCACTTTCCGAACCAGCCCCGCAGATACTCTGCCGGCGTATTGGCCAGCTCCCCAATGGTGCCGATCCCGAAGGTGCGCAGCTTCCGCTCCGTGGCGCGGCCCACATAGAGGAGCTCGGAGACGGCGATGGGCCAGACCTTTTCCCGCATGCTCTCCCGCCCGAAAACGGTGACGGCGTCCGGCTTGCGGTAATCGCTGCCCAGCTTCGCAAAGATCTTGTTGTAGCTGACGCCGACGGAAACGGTGATCCCCAGCTCTTCCTTCACCCGCTCCCGGATCTCCTCCGCCACCATCCGGGGACCCAGCGCCGCCAGCTTCGGGGTGTTCGTCACGTCCAGCCAGCATTCGTCCAGTCCGAAGGATTCCACCTGGGGAGAATATTCCTGATAGATCTCCCGGCACAGGCGGGAAAAGCGGAGATACTTCCCGTAATCCGGCGGCAGGATCACCAGCTCCGGGCACTTCTGCCGCGCCTGCCAAAGAGCTTCCCCCGTGGTGACGCCGCATTTTTTCGCCGACTGATTCTTGGCCAGGATGATGCCATGGCGCTTTTCCGCGTCGCCCCCCACCGCCACGGGCCGGGAGCGCAGCTCCGGATGGTACAGGCACTCCACGCTGGCATAAAACGCGTTGCAGTCTACATGCAGGATGGTCCGTTCCGTTTTTCTCACCCCCGCCCCATTATAATACTCATTTTCCGAGATATCAATCCTGTTTTATCTCTTTTTTTGTCCTTATTTTCCGTTTCTTCTTGCTTTTTGAGTATTCCCATGGTACAATTGCAATTGAGGTGAATCAGATGGAGCTTTGCGATATCCTGCGGCGGCTCCGCACGGAGCGGGGCTGGTCGCAGATCGAGGTGGGTCAGAAGCTGGAGGCGCTGGGCTGCAGCGCTTCCCAGAAGGCCGTGTCCCGCTGGGAGCGGGGCAGCACGGAGCCCAATATCCGGCAGTTCATCGCCCTCTGCGAGCTCTATGACGTGCGGGACGTTCCCGCCGTTTTCGGAGGCCGTCCCGGTCCCGGGGAAACGCTGAATCCCGAAGGGCAAAAGCGCCTCCGGGAATACATCCGCCTCCTGGAACGGGACGAGGAATTCGCTCTCCGTCCCCGGGAGCACAGGCCTGTTCCCCTGCGCTCGATCCCCCTGTACGATCTGCCCGTTTCCGCCGGCACCGGACAGTTTCTGGACAGCAGCGACTATACTCTGCTGGAGGTGGACGACACGGTGCCCCTCTCCGCCACCTTCGCCGTGCGCATCCGGGGAGACAGCATGCTTCCCCGCTTTGTGGACAGGCAGATCGTCTACGTCCGGCAGCAGCAGACCCTGCAGGACGGGGAGATCGGCATCTTCCTTCTGGACGGGGACGCCTTCTGCAAGCTGCTCTCCCTTACCGGCGGAGCGAAGCTCGTCTCTCTGAACCCGGCGTACGAGCCCATCCCCGTTCGGGAATTCAGCGAACTGCGCATCCTTGGCAAGGTCGTCGCGTAAGTGCATACAACGACTGCGCGGAGAAGAATCTCCGCGCAGTTACTGACTGCAGACAAACTATGTTACAGGGCCTCGACGCGCATGGGGGGACGTGTGCAGGAATCCCCTGCGCGTATTCCGCCGCTTCAGACCGACGTTTCCGGCCGTCCTTCCAGATGTGCCGCGACAAATGCGGCAATTTTTCCCTGCACGAGGCCCGTATTCACCACGTAGCTCATGCCGTGGGCCGCGCCGTCCACCAGCACCAGCTCCCGCTCCCCCGCGCAGGCCGCATAGCTCCGGCGGGACATCTCGGGGGGCACGAACGTATCCGCAAGGCCGTGGAACAGGAGCACCGGCAGCTTCGTCCTCCGGAGCGTTTCCTCCGTGCTCACTTCCTTCAGCCGGAAGCCCGCGAGGAGGCGGGCGAACAGGTCCAGATACGCCATGGCGGCGCCCATCGGCAGGTTTTTCCCCCGGCTTGCCACGCAGCGGATGATATCGTAGGGCGAAGTGAAGCCGCAGTCGGCGACGATGCCCCGCACGTTGGCGTCGAAGGGAAAGTCCGCCGCCATGAGCACCGTACTGGCGCCCATGCTGAGTCCGCCGAGGAACAGGGGCTTCTCCCTCCCCAGCCGCCGGGCGGCCCATTCGACCCAGCAGGCCAGGTCCTCCCGCTCCCGCACGCCGTAGGTGATATATTTCCCCTCGGAACCGTTCTGCGCCCGCTGGTCCACCAGCAGGAGATCCAGACCCAGAGAATGGTAGAAGGACAGGGCGATGACGAAGTCCACCTTCCAGGAGCTGCGCCAGCCATGAAAGAGCAGCAGCGTTCCCTTTGAATCCGGATTCGGCACAAAAAGGCCCTTCAGGCGGAGGCCGTCCCTGCTCCTGACGGATACTTCCTCCGACGGCTGCGCTTCCACCCACGCCTTTCCCGCCAGGATGTCCGCCTTGATGGCGTCGAAGCCGCGCTTATGGATGGCTTCCTCCGACCAGGGATCCGGATAGCTGCGGCGGCCGCAGCAGTAGTCCAGCAGAATAAGACCGCCGACAAACAGCAGCAGAAGCAGCACGATCACGATACCGAGCCAGATCATACCGTCAGCTCTCCGTCAGGACGCGCCGGCCGGCGCCGCCGATATCCCGGCCGGCATGCTGTAAAAACCTGTGAGCGTTCCCGCGATTCCTCATGGATATCCACTCCTTTTTGACACATTATCACAGCCTCGCGGGAAAATCAATGCGCTCTCCCGGATACCGCCCGCCCGAATCTGCCTTTCTTTATATTATAAGCCGGTCGGTCGGGGCGGCCGTTTCGCCGCTCCGTCATTTCGTCTGTTTTTCCGCCGTCTGCAAAAACCGTTTCACTGCCAGTGAGGCGGTTTTTTTGCTGCGCAGGGCAAGTCCGAGGCTGCGGTAGGCCGGGACGTCCAGCCGCTTTGTCTCTACTTTGTATCCGCAGCGGTACAGGTCCGTTTCCGGGAGGATGCTGACCCCCAGCCCCCGTTCCACCAGGCTCAGGATCGTCTGCGCATCCCCTGCCGTGAACCGGACGCGGGGCTCGATGCCGCAATTCTCCAAAAGCTGGGAAACGACCCCGGGCTTCTCCTTTTCCGGCATCAGAAAGGGCAGATCCACGAAGGAGGACACCGGGAACACCTCCCCCTCCGCGCCCGGAAGCTCCGCCGGCAGGACGGCCAGCAGCCGCTCCTGCTCCAGGAAGACCGTTTCCAGCTCCGGCGGCGCGGGGAGCGTCAGGATCCCCAGATCCACCCTGCCGCCCAGAAGCCAGCCCTCGATCTCCTGCCGGTCGCCGACCAGGAGCTCGTAATCGATGCCCGGGTATTCCCTGCGGAAGCTCCCGATCCATCCGGGCAGCCACTGGGCCGCCGCGCCGCCGGGAGCGCCGATGCGGATGAGACCGGAGCGCAGGCCGCTGAGCTCGTCCACCTGACGCCGGAGCTTCTCCTGCTCCGCGCAGACGCTCCGGGCAAAGGGCAGGAGCTTCTGCCCGTCGGAGCTGAGCTTCACGCCTCCCTTTCCCCGCTCCAACAGGGTGACGCCCCATTCCTCCTCAAGATCCCGGATCATGCGGCTGACGCCGGACTGAGAGTAATGCAGCCTTTCCGCCGCCTTTGTGAAGCTGCCGCAGTCCGCCGTTTCCACGAACGCCATGTATTTTTGTATGCCGGCCTCCATGGGTCCACCCCGATCTATGAGATAATCTCATGGTAATTATGATAATTATTCGCTTTTGTAATCCTGTTCGCTATGTTACATTAAATCCGTACCAAAAGCAAGTCTTTATCGAGGGGATTATGGGAGTTTATCGGAACCGCATCGTGGTGAAGGCCGGGACCTCCACCCTGATGAACGAGCTGGGAAAAAGCGATCTGCACAACATGGAGCGGCTCTGCCGCGTCCTGGCCGACATCCGGAACCGGGGCTATGAGCTGATCCTCGTTTCCTCCGGCGCCATCGCCTTCGGCTGCGGGAAGCTGGGCCTCCGGAAAAAGCCGGACAGCATCCGGGAGAAGCAGGCGGCCGCGGCCGTGGGACAGTGCGGCATGCTGAACCTCTACGACCGGTTTTTCGGCGACTACGACGTCACCGTCGCGCAGATCCTCCTCTCCGGCGACGATCTCGGTCTTGCCGCCAAGCGGGAAAACCTGCTGAACACCTTTGATACGCTCCTGGGACTGGGTGTGGTTCCCATCGTCAACGAGAACGACTCGGTGAATTTCTCGGAGATCGAGTCTGAGGATCACCTCTTCGGCGACAACGATCTGCTTTCCGCCGAGGTAGCCGTGCTCTGCCGGGCCGGAAGGCTGATCCTCCTGTCCGACACCGGCGGCCTCTACGACCGGGATCCCCGCCTTTATCCCGACGCGAAGCTGCGGAGCGTGGTGGAGAGGATCGACGAGGACGTGTTCACTTCCCTGGGCACCCGGGGCTCCCGGCGGGGCGCCGACGGGATGAAGACCAAGCTCCGGGCCGCAGCCCGCGCCACCGCCGCAGGTACGGAGACCTGCATCGTCGGCGGCAAGGACCCGGAAGCCCTGTACCGTGTGATCCGCGGGGAGCCCGTCGGCACCCGCTTCATCGCAGAATAAACCGCCGCCTTCCGGCAGCGGAGAAACAAGATTCGGAGGAATGATCCATGAGAATCGCGGAAATCATCGTATTCATCATTTACCTGATCTTCCTGATCTGCATCGGCGTTTACTTCTTTATGAAGTCGAAGTCCGGCGGTGAGAAGACCTACTTCCTGGGCGGCAGGCAGATGGGCCCCTGGGTCTCCGCTCTCTCCGCAGGCGCGTCGGACATGAGCGCCTGGGTGCTGATGGGCCTCCCCGCCTCGATCTATGCCGCCGGCATCGGCCAGGCCTGGATCGCCATCGGGCTTGCCATCGGCTACGCCGTGAGCTGGATCCTGGAGGCGCCGAGGCTCCGCCGCTTCTCCATCATCGCGGACGACTCCATCACCATTCCCCAGTATCTGACGAACCGCTTCAAATCCAGCTCCAAATCCCTGCAGATCGTCTGCGCGGTGATCTTCATCTTCGCTTACACCATCTATGCCGCCTCCAGCATGAAGGCCTGCGGCACCCTGTTCAACACGGTCATCGGGATCAACGCCCAGACCGCCATGTACATCGCCGCGGCCATCATCGTGGCCTACACCTTCCTGGGCGGCTTCAGCGCCGTCTGCTGGACGGACTTCTTCCAGGGCCTGCTGATGCTGGCTGCCCTGCTGGTGGCCCCCATTTTCGCCCTGGGTCTGATAAACGCCGGAAAGGGCGCGGAGACCGCCGCCCAGCTCCCCGCCGGCTATTGGAGCCTCTTCAGCAGCTGGCAGGACATCGTCTCCGGTCTGGGCTGGGGCCTCGGCTACTTCGGTATGCCCCATATCATCGTCCGCTTCATGGCCGTGCGCAGTGATAAGGAGCTGAAGAAATCTGCAAAGATCGGCATCGTCTGGAACGTGCTCATCCTCGTCTTCTCCGTGGCGGCCGGCTGCATCGGCCACATGTTCATGGGCGAGATCGAAGACAGCTCCACCGTCTTCATCCAGATGGTCCGCCTGATCTTCCCCGGCGTCATCTCCGGCATCCTGCTTTCCGCCATTCTGGCGGCCTCGATGTCTACGGCGGACAGCCAGCTGCTGGCCTCCGCCTCCGCCTTCGCCAGTGACGTGTACAAGCCCGTGTTCCGCAAGAACAAGGCCACCGATCAGGAAATGCTGTGGGCGGGCCGCTTCGTGGTTTTGGCTATCTCCATCGTGGCGGTGATCATCGCCGCCAACCCCAACAGCGGCACCATTATGGGCCTGGTGGGCAACGCCTGGGGCGTTTTCGGCGCGGCCTTCGGTCCCGCCATCCTGCTGAGCCTCTTCTGGAAGCGCTTCAATTTCCCCGGCGCCGTAGCCGGCATTCTGGTGGGCGCCATCGTAGATATCCTCTGGCTGGCCTTCCTGAGCGGCACCGGCGTTTACGAGATCGTCCCCGGCTTCATCGTCGGTCTCATCGCCGCCGTGATCGTCTCCCTCGCCACCAAGGCCCCGGGCAAGGAAGTGGAAGAGCTCTTCGACCGTGCGCTGAGCTCCACCGACTGATACCATCACAGACAACGAAAACCGCCCCGCACTGGCTGCGGGGCGGTTCAGCGTGTCGACCAAGCGTCGACACGCTGAAAGGCAAAATCAGAAATTACTTTCTGATTTTGCATGGATTATAACGTGCAGGGGGATTCCCATCCCCCTGCACACATCCCCCATGCTTGTCGAAGCGTTGTTTGTTCTTTTTTGACATTCCGGACCGCCCCGCACTAGCTGCGGGGCGGTCTATGTCTTTGTCTTTTCATCGGGAGGCGTACTGCGCTTCGTTTCGCCGGAAGGCCTTGTTTCTTGTGCTGAAATAGCAGATATACTGAGCGGCGGCAGTGAGGACCCAGGAGATGGGATAGCTGAGATAGAGCACGATGAGGGAATGGGTGGCGGCGAAGGCGGTGGTGATCCAGATCACCCGGAAGCCGCAGATGCCCAGGAGCGTGATGCCCGTGGGCAGATAGCTGAAGCCGTGGCCCCGGATGGCTCCGGTCATCATGTTCTGCAGACCGTTGAGGAAATACACCGCGCCCAGCACCAGCATGCGGGTGGAGCCCGCCAGGATCGCGTCGGCGTCGTGGGTGTAGATCCCCAGGAGCGGGCGGCGGAAGATCATGAACATGCCGGACAGGACCACGCTGAAGAGGATCTCCAGCAGAGAGCAGTAGAGCACCGCCTTTTTCGTGCGCCCGTATTCCCTGGCGCCCATGTTCTGACTGACGGAGGCCACAGCGGCCTGGTTGATGCTGTCCTGGGCGCAGAAGCCGAAGGCCTCGATGCTCCCGGCGGCGCTGTTGCCCGCCATGACCGCGGCGCCGAAGGAATTGACGCTGGACTGCACCAGCACGTTGGAGATGGAAAAAAGGCTGCCCTGGATGCCCGCCGGGATGCCGATGGCAAGGAGCTTTTTGAACTGGGGCACGGAGAAATGCAGCCTTCCCCGGCGGAGACGGTAGATGCCGTCGCTCCGGCGGAGGCAGCGCAGCACCAGGAAGCAGGACACGCATTGGCTGGCCACGGTGGCGATGGCGACGCCGGCCACGCTCAGACGCACGACCACCACGAAAAACACGTTCAGCGCCACGTTGAGCACGCCGGCGATGGCCATGTAGTACAGCGGCCGCCGGGTGTCCCCCACGCTGCGGAGGATCGCGGAGCAGAAATTATACAGGGCCATCACAGGGAGGCCGCAGAAATAAATGCGCAGATAGAGCGTCGCCAGGGGCAGGACCTCCTCCGGCGTATCCATCAGCACCAGGAGCGGACCGGAGAGAAAGAAGCCCAGGAGGGCGAAGGCCACGCCGCCCACGGCGGCCACGATCACCGTGGTCTCCACCGTGTCGCGCATCTGCCGCTCGTCCTTCGCCCCGAAATACCGCGCGGCCAGGACGCTGGAGCCGGTGCCCATGCCCATGAGCACGTTCACCAGCAGGGAGACGAGGGCCATATTGCTGCCCACGGCCGCCAGGGCGTTTTCCCCGCAGAAGCGGCCCACAACGATCAGGTCCGCCGCGTTGAAGGCCAGCTGCAGCACGCCGGAGAGCAGCACCGGCACCGCGAAGCCCAGCAGCTTGGGCAGGAGCCGCCCGAAGGTCATATCGATCTCGTGAGATTTGTTCAGAGCCAAAGTATACCGCCTTCTATTCGCCGCGATACCCCGTCATGTCCCGATCGCGTCCCCAGAAGAACACGGCCATGAGGCCGGGGCCGCAGTTGGAGCCTATGGTGGGTCCGATATTCGTATAACGCATTTCCCCGAAGCCGAACTCCGCCTTCAGCCCCTCGCCGAACTCCCGGGCCTGCTCCGGGATATCGGAATGGCAGATCCAGGCCGTCTGTTCCCCGGCGTTCAGCACCCGGGCCCCCACGATCTCGTGGATGCGGTGTACGGTCTTCTTCAAACCGCGAACCTTCTCCTGCACCAGCAGGTGCCCTTCCCTGTCCAGGTTCAGGATGGGGCAGATGCTCAGGGCGGTGCCCACGATCATCCCCGCCCGGCTGACGCGGCCGCTGCGGTAGAGGTATTTCAGCTCGTCGGTGGTGTACCAGGTGTTGACGGCGGCCTTGTTGGCCTCCAGCCAGGCGGCGCACTCGGCGGCGGTCGCGCCGCCGTCCCGCAGCTCGGCGGCCTTCAGGGCCAGCATGCCGTATCCCACGCTGCACAGGGTGCTGTCCACCATGTGGATCTCTGCGTCGGGAAATTCCTGCTTCAGCTCCTCCGCGGCCAGACAGCCGTTGCGCCAGGTGCCGGAGACGCCGGAGCCCAGAGAAATGTGGACGATGGGTTTCTTCTCCGCCAGCAGGGGCCGCCAGAAATCCATGAAATCCACGATGTTCAGCTGGCTGGTCTTGGGCACCGCCCCGGCGCGCATCTTTTCATAGAAGAGATGGCAGTCCTCCGGCAGCATGGTATCCTGATAGACCTGCCCGTCGATCTCGTATTTCAGGCGGATGGGAACGATGCCGTGTTCCTTCAGGACATGGATGCTCAGATCACAGCCGGAATCCGTACAGACGATGAAGCTGCTCATGACACGCCCTCCTCGTTTCTGCTTTTCTGCGGCGGCGCCTCCCGGGGAGACTCCGCCGCAGATGCAGTTTTCTTTTTCAATCAGAAAGCTTTGTAATCCACGGTGATCTCCTTGAGATCGGTGAACTCCTTGAGGCCCTCCACGCCGCCTTCCCGGCCCAGGCCGCTGGCCTTCACGTTGGTGCCCCAGGACTGCTCCTCGGTGAGGGTCTGGCAGTTGATGAACACGTTGCCGACGTTCAGCTCGTCCGCCAGCTGCAGGGCCAGCTGGAGGTTCTTCGTCCAGACGTGGGCGCAGAGGCCGTATTCGGAGTCGTTGGCCATGCCGATGAGATCGTCCCCGTCCTTCCACTTGATGACCACCGCCACGGGGCCGAAGACCTCCTCCCGGGCGATGCGCATATCATGGGTGCAGTCGGAAACGATGGTGGGCATGACGTAAGAGCCCTTCTCCTGCTCGGGGGTCTTTTCCCGGGTGTAATACACCCTCGCGCCCTCGGCCACGGCCCCGACGACGTAGTCCTCGATCTTCCTCTGCTGAGCCTTGGAGACCACAGGGCCCATGAAGGTGCCTTCGGCCAGCGGGTCGCCCACCTGGATGGAATCGGCAAAGGCGGCCAGCTTCCGCAGGAAGGCGTCGTAGACCTTTTCATGCACGTAGTAGCGGCCCGGGCCGGAGCAGTGCTGACCGCAGTTGTTGAACTGCCGGAAACCCAGCACGCCCACCAGCGCGTCCAGATCCGCGTCCGGATAGACCAGCACGGGGTTGTTGCCACCAAGTTCCATGACGCATTTCTTCACCGTGGCCGCCGCGTAGCGCAGCACGTTCTGCCCCGTCTCGCTGGAGCCGGTAAAGCCGATCACGTCCACGTCGGGGTGGCTGCAGAGACTCATGCCGGTGGTCTCGCCGCTGCCGGTGATGACGTTCACGACCCCGTCCGGCAGACCGGCGGACTGGATCACCCGGGCAAAGACCAGATCCGTCATGGAATTGACGGAGGGCGGCTTGATCACGCAGGTGTTGCCCACGGCCAGGGCGGCGGAGGCCTTGACGGCCAGCATGATGATGGGGAAATTCCAGGGGATCACCAGGGCGGCGACGCCCAGGGGGCCCCGCTTGAAGTAGCTCAGCTGTCCGGCCTCCATGGGAATCTGGATGCCCATGAGGGCCAGGGCTATGTTGGCGGCATATTCGAACTTGCCGGCGGCCCCCATGCAGACGCCGAAGGCGTCGTTATAAGGTGTACCGTGCTCCAGGGCTTCGCAGGTGGCGAGCTCCTTCGCGTTCTCCCGGATGGCGGCCGCGATCCGGTACATATATTCGTTGCGCTGGGCCTGAGTCAGGGCCTTCCAGGCGGGAAACGCCTTTCTCGCGGCCTTCACGGCCTTGTCCACGTCCGCGTCCCCGGCCTTGGGCACCCGGGCCAGGGGTTCCTGGGTGGCGGGGTTCACGGTAACGAAGGTCTCTCCGGATTCGGCGTCCACCCAGCGGCCGCCGATCAGCATCTGATAGGATTTGATGTCGGGCATGGTTCTTTCCTTTCTCGCTTCAGTCCAGCTTGATCATGCTTTCCCAGAAGGTATGGGGCTTCTCGCTGAGACTGACCCAGATATGATGATGATAGGTGTATTCGCTGAGGGCCAGCACGGAGTTCTCCTTGGTCCAGCCGGATTCCTTGCATCCGCCCCAGGGGGTCTCGGGCACGATCTCCAGGTGCTGGTTGATCCAGGCGGTGCCGGTCTCGATGTCTTCGATCATCAGCAGGCCCTTTCGGAAATCCCGCGTCCAGACGGAAGCGCAGAGACCGTAGCGGCTGTCGTTCACGAGCTCCACCGCTTCCTCCGCGGTCTTCACCTTCATGACGCCCACCACGGGGGCAAAGATCTCGTCCTGCATGAATTCATGCTTGTTGTCCGTGACCTCGAAGATGGTGGGCATGACGAAGGCTCCGTTTTTCGTCTCGGGGGTGTCCGGCCGCTCGCCGCCCAGGAGGCATTTGAAGCCCGCGGCCTTCGCCGACGCGATATATTTCTCCGCCACGTCCCGGCAGCCCATGTAGGCCAGGGGCCCCATCATGGTCTCGGGCTTCATGGGGTCGCCCACGGTGATCTTGGAGGCGGCGGCCACGAAGCGCTTGACGAACTCGTCGTAGATGCCCTCCTGCACGTAGAAACGGCTGGGGCTGCCGCAGTTCTGCCCGCTGTTGAAGAAGGCGGAATAGGTGGCGGTCTCCACCACGGCGTCCAGCTCCGCGTCGTCCAGCACGATCATGGCGTTTTTGCCCCCCAGCTCCGAGGCCACGGGGCGCACCATGGGCGCAGAGAGCTCCATGATCCGCTTCCCCACCCGGCTGTCGCCGGTGAAATTGGTCTTCCGCACCAGAGGATGGGTGACGATGGCCTCCCCCACCTCGCTGCCCGGACCGGTAACGATGTTCACGACGCCGGCGGGGATGCCGGCCTCCACGCAGTATTCCGCCAGCTTCAGCACCGTCAGCGGCGCGCAGGAGGCGGGCTTCAGGATGCAGCAGTTGCCGGTGATCAGGGCGGGGCCCAGCTTGCTGACGGCGGTGACCAGGGGGAAGTTCCAGGGG
>JAEEGL016794055.1_pt1 | contig 19539 bp, 17 predicted proteins | sample 9134231 | NCBI WGS metagenome assembly JAEEGL01 (sample SAMN16246548, study PRJNA631951) | gut metagenome | biome: gut microbiome; feature: rumen; material: fiber-attached | host: Bos | place: Iran: Karaj | collected 2018-10 | reverse complement strand
CTTCGAGCGCCGTAAGACCTCTTTCATCACGATGGCGGCCAGGACCTGCTCGTCATACTCGCTCAAGGCGCCGTTCATCTTGCCGATGGCGGTCCTGACACAATCGGTTACCACCGCATCCCGCATCCGTCTTTCCTCCTTTTATGTCATTCGTATTTCTCAGCCGCTAAAAACAAAGCGGCGACAGAAAATCATAGATCATTTTCCCGTACAGGCTCTCCCCGTCGGAATCCGCCGCCCGGACGTATTCCGTATGTTTTCCCTGCACCACCTGATAAGAGACCTTACTCATATCATACCCGAAATGCCGAAGTGTTGCAATTGTCAGCATCGTCTGTTCAAAGCGGCAGGGAATATCCTCGTCGGATATCACAAAGTGCATAGGGGGGTAGGCCTCTGCCTCCCCGATATGATATATCGGCGCTGCTTCATCGACAACGATGCGGCGCGGATCCCTGCCACGTTCTCTCAGAACATTAAAATGAACTGTCGGCTGGCCGGCATCATGAAAATAACCGCCGATGGCATCTTCCGGCAGACGATACGCTGCCAGCCATCTTTTGTCAAAACATAGCATCATGGAGGTATATCCGCCGGCAGAACTGCCGCCGATGAAGAGCTTTCCGCAGCCGCCGTACCGGGTAATGTTTTCATAGGTCCACCCCACGGCAGCCGCCGCATCGCGGAGAAAATCCGGATACGCGGCCTGCGGATACTTACGGTATTCGGCACAGACAACTGCAATTCCTTTTTGGGCCAGATATTCTGCCATCAGCTGGCCTTTTGTCTTGTCGGCTCCGCGCTTTTCGAAGCCGCCTCCGTGGAAATAAATGAACGCAGAAAAACCGTCTCCCTCCGGCAGGTAAAGATCCAGCCTCTGTTCCTCATGTTCTCCGTATGCGATGTTTTCGATTTTCTTCATCCTTATCTCCCTTAACAAGCGGCCTCAGGCAGTATTTCAGCGCTTTGTGGCTTCCGTTTTTACTCTCTTTCCAGGAAGCGAAGCGCGGCCGCCGTCAGCACACGGATCCCGATCCGCATGGCATTCTCATCCGGGGCAAAATGTCCGCTGTGCAGCGGCCAGGCTGTCTCCCCTTCCTTCAGGCTCCCCAGACGGTAAAACGCCGCCGGTACCTGTTCCCCGTAGAGAGCAAAATCTTCCGCTCCCAGGGACGGCCTGTCCAGCAGCAGGACATGTTCCGGCCCAATCTCCTCCAGCGCCGCCTCACGGACCAGCGCATAGAGCTCCTCATGATTGACGACGGGCGGATTGCCTCTCCGGTATTCAAAAGCATAATCGGCGCCCATTCCCCCGGAAACCCCCTTTATGATTTCCTCCATGCGCTTTTCCAGCGTATTTCTGACAGCCGGGGTATGGGAGCGGCAGGTGCCGGTCATCTCGACCGTCTCCGCCAGAATATTGTCGGCCGTGCCGCCGTTTATCTTTCCCACCGTAACGACCGCGCAGTCGAGCGGGCTGACGTTCCGAGCGACCACCGTCTGCAGCGCCGAGATGATCTGCGCCGCCGCCGCAATGGCGTCAACGCCCTGATCCGGCTTGGAGGCATGGCTGCCTTTTCCCCGCACCGTTATGGAAAAACGGTCCGACGCCGCCGTCATCGCCCCGGCTTTGAAGATGATGCTGCCGGTCGGAAGCACCGCATCCAGGTGCTGCCCGAGCATGGCGTCCACCGGCGGATTCCGCAGGACCCCCGCATCGATCATATAGCCTGCCCCGCTTTTTCCCTCCGGGCCGACCGCCTTTTCCTCTGCGGGCTGAAAGATCAGCTTTACGCTTCCGCAAAACCGGTCCCGCCGGTCATAAAGGATACGGGCCGCCCCCAACAGCATGGCCGTATGCATATCATGACCGCAGGCGTGCATCACACCGGGGTTTTCGGAAGCAAAAGGCAGATCGGTCTGTTCCGTCACGGCCAGGGCATCGAAATCGGCCCGCAGGCCGACGCATTTTCCGCCTTCCCGCCCCCGGATCAGCGCCACAACACCGTACCCGCCGATTCCTTCCGCCGGCTCCAGTCCGATCTCCCGCAGGGCCGCCGCGATATAGGCGGCTGTCTGTTTTTCCTGTCCGGAGAGTTCCGGATGTGCGTGCAGCCAGCGCCGATCTTTCAGAATCGTTTCCCAGTACTGGTCAACCAGCCGGTCCAGTGAATCCATTGTCATGATCTCCCTTTACTGTTTTTCCTGATTCAGATGAAAAGGATCAGCCAGATACTGATCCGCCAGCTCCTGCAGCCCCTTCATGTCGGCGGCCGAACGGAAAATGTCCACAAGGTTCGTAGCTCTTTCGTCTGCTTCCGTATTTGGATTGTCCCAGGAATAGTATACATCGGCAAAGGTCTCGGCGTCAAAATAATAATCTTCGATAGAGCCGTCGGTACAGAAGGAATACGGCTGTCCCACCGCGTTTTCTCCGGTAATGGCACAGTATGTCATCAGCGCGCTCAAGTAGCCGGAAAGAAGGTTGGGATGATAGCCGTCTGCCGAGTTGCGCGATACGATAAAGCTGTTCTTCCGGTATTCCTGCTCCGCACCCGGAACCTGTACGTTTCCTTTGATCACGTCCCACACCAGGCTGCCCCAGTCGACGAGCACCGCGCCCGCATCCCGGATAAGAGGAACGGAATCCCTCCAGGCTTTTGGATAATTGCTGACATAGACGCCGTTGTGGATCACGTAATAAAACTTGACGTCCGGATTGGCCTGCCGAAAGATCTCCATAACGTTTTTCACGGTATCCGCATACTGTTCCGCCGTCCAGCCTTCCGGCTCCTTGATCTCCTGTATGATAACATAGTCATACCGGCGGTCAACAAGATCCGCCAGATGATCGTGCCCCTTGTCCGTATTGTTGGCATTGCAGGAGCCGCCGAACATATCCTGCAGGCTGTGCCCGCCGTAGCACCAGTCCATAACGGACACCTCTGCTCCGTTCGCCCGGCACAGCTGATAGAAATATCCTTCGTCGTTTGCCCGTTTTTCCTGATCGGTAATGACATATTCCGTCTTTCTTACGGTGCCCCCGAAATAAAAATACGAACAGCCGATAAAAATCACTTTCTTGCCGTTCAGTACCGAGGCGTTTTTCCCGGGTTTCAAAGGGCCGGTCTGTCCTCCGCAGGCCGTGAGACAGAGCAGAGACAGAACCGCCAGAAATATCGTAAGCAGGCGCTTTTTCCCTGTTTTTTCCATGTTCCGCTCCTTCGGATGCTTTTTCCGGAAAACGAGTCCCAGTACTGTCAGAAAAGCGGCTGCCAGAACGGCCGGGATCCACCAGAAGCGCAGCAGGCTGTCATTCCGCGCTTCGGGATGCTCCCGGCTCTGCTGCGCCAGCCAGCCGAGATAAACGTTATGGCCCGCTTCGTCTTTGGTCTGATAAACCACGTCCCGGATATCGTGACTGCCGTATTCCACACTGATCCGTTCGGCGTCTTTCGCGCCTGCCGCCTTCAGCGCTTCTATCATCCTGGTACTGCACTCATAGCGGACGTTCGTATCGACCGTCCCATGGAAGATACGGATCGGCGTGTCTTTCCAGGCGTCGACCCCGCCGGGATTGCCGATGCCGGCCCGGACCATCACCGCGGCAAAGGTCTCGGGAAAGTCCTCCAGCATGGCGTAGGCGCCGATCGCCCCCATGGAATCCCCGATCAGATAAAGCCGGTCTTCATCGACCGTATAACGGGTCTTTTCATAACGGATGCCCCGGTTCACATAGCCGGCCAGCAGCTTTCCCACGGCTTTGAGATAGTACGTCGGACCGCTTGTTTCTTCGGTCAGATTTTTGAATTCTCCCCCGTTGGTATTGGTCCAGCCGGAGCCGGCCACTGTTCCGCTTTTTGTGCTGGGTGCCTGAGGCGCAAAGATAATGCAGTCCCCCAGTTCCTTCCGGAGTTCGTCCGCCACTTTCAGGTCCCGGCGGTTTAAAGTCTGGGTCCAGGGGATATAGGGTCCCTGATTGTAGGAAACCGTACTGCCGTGAAGATAGAGGACCAGCGGATACGTCCGGCCCCGCTCCGGCTTTTCGGGCAGATAGACCCAGTAGCGCAGTTCTCCGAAGCTCAGTTCGTCTGCCGTTACGGTGCCGTACAGCGTTTTCCAGACGGCGCCTTCCTGACTGACCGTATCCTCCTGCACCGTCACCTCATCCGTAATAGTCCAGTCGGAATACGGATCTGCCTGCTTCTCTGCCGCACACGCGGTGCCCGCCAGAGAGCAGCCGATCAGCGCCGCCGTAAGACAGCAAAACATTTTGCGTTTATTCATAGTCGTAAAAACCGTGTTTGACTTTCTTCCCCAGACGGCCTTTCTGATACAGATCGGCGATCATATCATAGCCGGGCGATTTGACGCCGGTTTCCTCGTAGCGGCGCTTCAGAACATTGTAACGGATATCAATGCCGCTGATATCATCCAGTTTGAAGGGTCCCATCGGATGGCCGAGCCCCAGCTCTACCGCGGTATCCAGATCCTCGAAGGAACAGACGCCGCTGTTCACCAGACGGTACGCCTCATCCTTGATGACCTTCAGAATATTGTTGACGATAAATCCGTCCTCTTCTTTCTGTACCACCACCGGCGTCTTGCCTGTGCCCGAAGCAAACTCTGTCAGCTTCCGGACCGTTTCCGGCGCGGTATGCTCTCCTTTGACGATCTCCACCAGTTTCATGACCAGCGCCGGCATGAAGTAATGCATATTGGCCAGACGTTCCGGATGTTCCACAACTGGGGCAAAGGTAGAGGAAACCATAAAGCTGGAGTTGGTCGCGATCACACAGTCGGGGCCGACCAGCCTGCTGATGTCTCTCAGCACCTCCGTTTTTGCCTGCCTGTCCTCGATGATCGCTTCAATGACGATATCCGCGCCGCGGCAGGCTTCCTCCAGATCTCCGGTCGCCGAAAAACGTGACCGGATCGCCGCCACCTGCTCTTCGCTCATGCGGCCCTTGGCGATCCGGCCCGCCAGATACTCTTCCTTCCACTTCTCCATGTTTTTCAGAGCTTCCGGGAACTTCTCGCAAACCGCAACCTCATATCCGTATATCGCCGTGTTCAGGGCGATCTGCCGTCCCATGGCGCCGCCGCCTACTACCGTACACTTTTTCATTTATCCTGCCTCCGTTCTGTTTCTTTATCCTCAAGCTGCCATAAGCCAAGCGCAGCATTCCTTACAAAATAGATTTCCTCGCCGTCCGGCATGGTTCTCCAGCCGGTCTTCCAGTTCTGACAGGGATACGCTTTCAGAGCGTCCGCCGCGCTCCGGTAGCCGAAATTTGCCTTTTCCACTTCCTCGCGGGTGAGCCGGTCAGTGCAGTACGTGATCTTCGTTTTCAGACTGGGGACGCTGCGGATCAGATGCCCGGCGAGCGACAGATTGCCGCTTAACAGCGGATCCGTCTGATAGAGCTTCAGCATTTCTTCCCGCGGCCGGTATCCGTACTTGCGTATGGCCCGGTCCGCCAGATCGTTCTCCCCGAAGGTATACACGCCGGGGGCAATGATCAGGATCTCGCCGTCTTCCGCCACGGCTTTCTGCGTGCGGTAGATTGCTTTATTGCTGACCCAGGTGGAATGATAGCTGTGCGGATCCATCCAGACCACGCACTTTTTGACGGGGCGGTCCACATACGTGATATTGACGCTCCGGCTTAAGTTCACGGCCTGCTCAAACGTATCCCGCTCCCGCCCGATAAACAGGCCTTTGCAGATATCCGTTCCGTCCTTCTGATCCATCACGGTCAGGATAAAGGTCAGCGGCAGCCGATTCAGCAGGTGGTCCTGGGCATAGTCGAATAAGCGGCGGGGCGGCGTATCCATCTCTCCCACGATACGGTGACGGCCGTAAAATACGCCCAAAAAGTGGCTGACGTTGATCATATCACCGCCGCCGCAGCCGATGACCAGATTTTTGGTATAGCCGGCAAAACCGGCCAGCTCGTGCGGAACGACCTGGCCGATGGAAAGGATGGCATCATAACGGCCGCTCAGCAGTTCCCGGTTGACCGACACCGGCACATCCCGGTCAAACAGTCCCTCGGAAATCTGACTGACGTACCCGTGCGGGATCACGCCCACCGCCTCGACGGAACGGCGAAAATCGTGAACCAGATAGGCTTCCGGCGGGATTCTGTCCCCAAACATTTCCCGCAGCTCTTCCGCGGTCATGGGAAGATGGGTCCCCAGCGCCGGCATGATCCGGACCTCGCAGCCGCGTTCGGTGAGCTTTTCATAATAACAGGCGGTCAGAAAACCGGCCCCGGAATGGGAGCGGGTAATATCCGGCGGAAGCAGCAGCACATTTTTCCAGTCATGCCCGGCCAGATGCCGGTCTATCAGTTCCGCTGCCTGTTCCCGGGTAATCTGTCCCTCTTTTTCCTCAAGGTATGCGATCATCCCTGCTCATTCCTTTCAAAAGTGCCGTCATTTTCCAACGGCAGAACATTCTTCCGTCAGTATAAGATTGACAACTCAAAAAGTACAACCTATAATAATCTCACATTTGTGAAGATACAACTTATGAATTCTTTTCGGGAGGCTCCCATGATCACGCTCCTTCAGCTGGATTATTTCCGCAAGCTTGCCGCCGTGGAACACATTACCAGAACGGCGCAGGAACTCCATATTTCGCAGACCGCCCTCAGTTCCATGATCATCAACCTCGAAAAAGAGCTGGGCGTGCAGCTGTTCGACCGTTCCAAACGGACCATTCGGCTCAACGACGCCGGCCGGACATATCTGCAGTATGTCCGCGACATCTTTGCGTCCCTCGACAACGGAAAGGCTGCCGTGCAGAACATCTATGCCTCCAAGGGACATACCGTCAGTCTGGCAACCGGGACCTCATCCGTCTGGGCACCACTCTTTCACGATTTCTGCAAAGTCTATCCGCAGTACACACTGAAGCAGACCAACCTCATCATCCCTTATCTGGAAAACGCCCTGCGGGAGATGACAGTGGACTTTGTCATTGCCGGCGAGAACGATCTTCACATCCGGGACATGGAGCGAAGCTGGTTTAAAACGGACAGTATTTATCTTTGCGTGTCCTCCCAGCATCCCCTGGCCGGGCGTGAATCGGTTTACATGAATGAACTCATCCATGAAAAGTTCATCAGTCTCAATGAGTCGGCTCCCTGGCGTACCTATTGCGACTGGATCTTTGCCCGGGCGGGATATACGCCTCATGTCGTGCTGGAATGCGACTACACCCTTCGTGCCTCTCTGATCGAGTCCAATTTCGGGGTGGCGCTGACTTCGGAGTCCGCCATGACAGTGGATATGCTAAAGCCCAACTGTTATATCCACATTGCCGACGAATACGCCACGCGGAAAATGTATCTTTTCCATAACCCGCGCCGGTATATGTCAGATGCGGCAAATGATTTCCGGCAGTTCTGCATTAACTACTACCAGACAAAAGCGTGATCTTATTTGCCGCCGTTCACCAGGATCCACTGGCCGTTCAGGTAGGAAGCCCGCTCGCTGGCGACAAAAGCCACCACTTCACCGATTTCCTCCGGTTTTCCCAGCCGTTTCATGGGATTGGCTTCTATCATCGCATTGTAGACCGATTCGGGAACGGCATCATACATGGCCGTCTTGGTCGCGCCCGGCGCGACGCAGTTAACCGTGATCCCCTTTCTTGCGACTTCCTTGGCCAGCGAGTTGGTAAAGCCGATCAGGGCCGCTTTCGTGGCGGCATAGTTGGTCTGACCGACGATGCCCCGCACGGAGGCGGAACTGATATTGATAATGCGGCCGTATCCGCGGTCGCGCATCTGATTGATCAGCGCGCGGCTCCAGTAAAACGAGCCGTTCAGGTTCGTATTGATGACCTTCAGCCACTGTTCGGCCGTCATTTTATGGAACATTCCGTCGCGGGTGATGCCGGCATTGTTGACCAGAATATCCACGCGGCCGAAGTGTTCCAGGATCTGCCGGGCGGCCTCCTCGACCTGGTCCGGCTGTGAAATATCGCAGCAGACCGCCAGCGCTTTTTCTCCGAGGCTTTCCGCCACCCGGCAGGCCGCCTCGTAATTGTAGTCCACGATCGCAATTCCTTCGATGTTTTCCCTGACAAAGATCCGGGCCGTTGCTTCCCCGATCCCGCTGCCGGATCCGGTAATCACCGCGATTTTATTTTTCAGCATTTTTTCCTCCTGACCGCCGGCTCTTTCAGCCGAACACTCCCTTTTCTTTCATCTTCCGGATTTCTTCGGGAACATAGCCCAATCCGGTTAATACCTCCTGATTGTCCGCACCGTACATGACCGGTTCGCCCAGGGCAAAGACCCCCTGCGACGCCAGCCGTACCGGACAGGTAGGCAGAACCCGCTCCGCCCCGTTCGTACAGTGATAGCGCTGAAGATACTCGTTGGCCCAGGCCTGCTCATCCGTCAGCACGTCGCGGAAATGATTCAGACGTCCGCAGACGATGTCCAGCTCCGCAAAAGTTTTCAGCCATTCATCCGACGTTTTTTTGATAAAACACTTCTCATAGATGGGCACCAGCTCGTCCGCACGATCCATGGTCTGCTTTAAGCTGTTGATCCCCATTTCCGCCATCTGTTCCGAGACGCCGAGCGCCCGGAAAAACTTCTCGCCGTAGCGGTCGAATTCAAAGATGGTGCAGCGCACCCATTCATTGTCCGCGCAGCGGTAAGCCAGATTCATCGCGATCCCCATATTCCGGATCTCGGGGAAGCGGTGTTCATACGGCTTTTCCGCCATAACAATGGATCCGGCAAAGGCCCAGATCCCCGCATTATACAGGGACATGGTTACGAAATCGCCCTTTCCGGTCCGCTCGCGCTGATAAAGGGCCGTCATCACGGCGCCGAACAGGGTGGTGCCTGCAATGGTATCTCCCATGGCGTAGCGTGAATTGACGGGATAGCTGCCCGGCTCATCGATCGTCATATCCGCGGAAAACCCGGGCCTTGACCAGAACGCGATATTATCAAAACCGGGCGCATTGCAGTCCGGGCCTTCATACCCGTACCCGGTGAGCGTGGCATAAATCAGGCGGGGAAAACGGTCCTTTAAGGAATCGTAATCCACCCCCAGCTTCACCAGCGACTGCTGACGGGTATTGGTGATCAGAATATCGGCTTTATCCAGCAGGCGGAAAAAAATCTCCTTGCCTTCCGCCGATTTCAGGTTCAGGCTGAGGGATTTTTTCCCCACGTTGAACAGATCAAACAGCGGATTCTCGTCATATTCCGTCTTGGTATGACCGGACGCGGTCGCCCGCCACGCATCACCGCCGCGTCCTTCTATCTTGATGACCTCCGCCCCCATATCGGCGCAGATCCGTCCTACAATAGGACCGGCAACATAGTTGGCCAGTTCGATAATCCTGATCCCCTCCAGGGGCTTTTGGTTTGCGTTCACGAAAAACACCTCCCGGTATTCTATAATGGGTGAAACAGACAAAAACGGCTTTAATTCGGTTCCTTCACCAGATTCGGACACTTTTCCTGCAGCGATTTGACGAAGCCGATCAGGTTTTTCGGGTGACAGGCAATCGTTCTGGTCCTGCCGTCCTCCCCGGAGCGGTAGCGAAGGATCGCCTCCGCCGAGTCGGCCTCTTTTTTGAACTCACGGAACGTTCCGTTGACGTCGATCTGCAGGATATCCGCACAGGGGATCCGGACCGTTTTTTTCCCGAACAGTCTTACAACCGTAAGGGAATCTTCCCGGAGTTCATACGTCTCCGGAAGAAAGACAAGCCAGGCATACACCGCACAGCAGACGGCCAGCAGGATCAGCAGATGCACAACGTTCCCCTGGAAAAACAGCTGTGTGACAAGGGTCAGCAGCAGCAAAGCCGCCAGAATCACGGCGACTGTTTTTTCGGCGAAGCTGATATGCTTTTGATACTCTTCCATGACAGGCCTTCTCTCCCGGCAGTTTATCTCCGGACGACGCTTCAAAGAATTATAATTCGATCCATTTTCCGTATTCGGGGATGATATAGCGGATTTCGGGCGCCTGACGGGCCAGCTCCTCTCCCAGCTTCGTGACGATGGGACCGTAATCCTTCGGGAAGTCCATATGGTGGGGCAGGACGACCTTGCAGCCCATCTCCCGGCAGATCTTTGCCATATCCTCCGGCGGATTCCCGCCCGTCATCTGCACAATGGCAATGTCCGGTTTTACCTGCCGCAGAATGTTCTGCTGATCGGGTCTGGCCAGTTTGTTGCCCCAGATGAGAATCTTCGTCCCGTTCGGAAGCGTAAAGAGCCAGTTCCGGTACTCGAAATCCCCCCATTCTCCCAGCTCGATCAGATCCGGGTTGCCCTGATTGACGGGACTCGTTGCGTGTTTTAACCGGCGCTCATTCACCGTGCCCGGCAGCGGCGTGTGCCGCCCGTACAGCGCCCTGACTTTAAAACTGTCAAAATCCAGTTCCACATCAGGATACATGGGATAAACCGACATCGGATTTAAGTCCGCCCAGCGCATCAGCGGGATCGCCGTCTGTTCGCCGCACAGGAGGTAGGAGCCGAATTTCCGCACCAGGGCGGGAATATCCAGCGTGTGATCGTAATGACCGTGCGTCAGGGAAATGTAATCGCATTTCTCCACGTCTTCCCAGGTCAGCCCGTTCTTTTCATTCGGCGTGATCCAGGGATCGTTCACGACGGTCGCGCAGCCGAAATCCAGTTCATAGCAGGCACAACCCATCCATCGTAAGCGCAGACCGAATTTCTCTTCTTTCATGTTTTTTCTCCTTCCTGAGCCGCTGCACTGTCTGCCGGGACAAGGCTGTTATAATACGGACAGGCCACAAAATGACCTGCCGTCACCTCTTCCAGCTTCGGCGTTGCCTGACGGCACTTTTCGCAGGCATAATTGCAGCGTTTGGCAAAGCGGCAGGCATCCGGCGGATTGATCGGGGAAGAAATTTCACCTTTCAGCAGGATCCGTTCTTCCTGAATATCCACATCCGGGATCGGAATGGCGGAAAGCAGCGCCTGCGTATAGGGATGCAGCGGATGCGCAAAGAGTTCTTCCGTCGGCGCTTTTTCAATAATCTGCCCCAGATACATGACCGCAATATCGTCCGAAAAATGGTTCACGACCGAAAGATCGTGCGTTATGAAAATATAGGTGAGCCCCAGCTCTCTCTGCAGCTTTTTCAGCAGATTCAGGATCTGCGCCTGGATGGAAACATCCAGCGCCGAAACCGGCTCGTCACAGACAATAAACTGCGGATTCATGGCCAGAGCCCGGGCGATACCGATCCGCTGGCGGCGGCCGCCGTCCAGCTCGTGAGGAAAGGTGTTGACCAGACGCTGGGCCAGACCGACTGTTTCCATCAGTTCTTCCACCCGTTTCCCGATCTCTTCCTTTCCTCTCAAAATTTTATTCTGAATGATCGGCTCAGCGATCAGCTGACTGACCGTCATGCGCGGGTTCAGCGAAGAATACGGATCCTGGAAGACCAGCTGCATATTTCGCCGCATCGCGCGCATCTCCCGCGTGTTCAGCTTCGTAACGTCCGTACCGTTAAACAGGACCTTGCCGGAGGTAGGCTCCAGCAGCCGCAGGATGGCGCGTCCGGTGGTGGATTTTCCGCAGCCGGATTCCCCCACAATCCCCAGTGTCTTGCCGCGCTCGATGGAAAAGCTGACATCATCCACGGCATGAAGCATTCCCTTTGAGGTTTTAAAATATTTTTTCAGGTGTTCCACCTGCAAAATGATATCAGCCATTCTGATTCCTCCTGATACGGAACGACGCATCCTCATAGGCCGTGCAAAGCGCGCTGTGCGTTTCACTGAACTGATGCAGCTCCGGCTTCTTCCGAAGGCAGTTTTCCGACGCATACGGGCAGCGTTCCGCAAAAGCACAGCCCGGCGGCACATTGGACGGATCCGGCATCAGACCGGGAATCGGGATCAGTTCCGCTTTCCGGTCACGGGGATTGGGCAGGGAATTGAACAGGCCTTCCGTATACGGATGTTTGGTCTCCTTAAAGACTTCCCGCAGGGTGCCCCGCTCTACGATCTGCCCGGCATACATCACCGCCACTTCGTCGCAGATCTCCGCCACGATGCCCAGATCATGGGTGATCATCACCATGGACATCCGGTACTCGTCCCGCAGCTTCCGCATCAGATTCAGCACCTGTGCCTGGATGGTCACGTCCAGCGCCGTCGTCGGCTCATCTGCCAGCAGCAGTTTCGGGTTGCACGAAAGCGCAATAGCGATCACGACGCGCTGCTTCATCCCGCCGGAAAACTGGTGCGGATATTCATAGGCTCTTTCCCGGGGGATCCCCACGGTCTCCAGCATATCCATGGCCCGCTCAAAGGCTTCCTTCTGGGAAATGCTCTTGTCATGCAGCTTAATGCTTTCGGCGATCTGTTCCCCCACCGTAAGGACGGGGTTCAGGGACGTCATGGGATCCTGGAAGATCATGGAAACCTCTTTGCCCCGGATCGCGTGAAGTTCTTTTTTTCCGGCCCGCATAATATCGTGGCCGCAGACCCGGATCTCTCCGCGCTTTATGATACCCGGCGGATCCGGTATCATTTTCAGGATAGCCAGTGCGGTAGAAGTCTTTCCGGCGCCGGTCTCGCCCACCAGGCCCAGCGTTTTGCCGTTTTCCAGCTGCAGGCTCACATCGTTGACGGCCTCGATCACGTCGCCGTCCACGATGTATTGGATGGTCAGGTTCCGGATATCCAGCGTCAGATCCGTGTTTTTGCCGTTGTTTTTCTCCATTCCGTCCCTCCTTAGCGGCGCAGCTTCGGATCCATCGCATCACGCAGACCGTCACCGAACATATTCAGAGCCAAAACCGTGATCATGATCGCAAGTCCCGGGAAGATGGCCAGATATGGATAATAACGGAGGTTCTCCCGGGCGCTGGTCAGCATGGCGCCCCATTCCGGCGCCGGCGCCTGAACGCCGAGCCCCAGGAAGCTTAAAGCAGAGGCGCTGATTATATCCGCCGCAACGCCCAGGGTCACCGCCACGATGATCGGAGACATGCAGTTGGGCAGAATGTATTTCAGAATGATCTTCCACTCCGGCATACCGATGGAGCGGGCAGATTCAACATATTCCGAGTTTCGAACCGTCAAGACCGCAGCACGGACGGTACGGGATTTCCCGGCGACACCTCCCAGCCCCATGGCAATGATCAGGTTCATGATGTTCGGCCCCAGGAGCGACACGATGATCATTCCCAGCATCAGGCCGGGAATGGCGCCCCAGATATCGCAGAAGCGCATGATCAGATTGTCGACCTTTCCGCCAAAATAACCAGCGGCGGAGCCCAGAACCAGGGCGATCACCGTACTGAAGACCGTCGCCAGGAAGCCGATCATCAGGGAATACTTTGTACCGTATACAACGCGCTTGAAAACATCCCGTCCCAGGGAATCCGTCCCGAACCAATGCTCGGCGCTGGGCTTCAGATAACGGTTCGGAATGTCCTGTGCGATGATTTCCGTTTTATAATCATACAGATAATCCACCGATAAGGCGGTAATCACCAGAAGGATCACGATGACCATACCGATCATGGCACCCTTGTTCTTGCGCAGACGGCGCCAGATCTCACCCCACTGACTGCGGCTCTTGACGACTTTTTTCTTTTGGTCAGCCATTCTTCTTCCCTCCTCTCGCAAACTGCGCTTTGATTCGGGGGTCAACCAGGGCAAACATCAGGTCGACCAACAGCATGACCACTGCGGTCACCATTGCCTTCAGAGTTACGCAGCCGGTCACCATGTTGACGTCCATATCATTGATGGCGTTGACGATCAGGCGGCCGACACCGGGCAGCGCAAAAACGGTTTCCGTTACGGAGGCGCCGGCCAGCGTTGCGGCAATCTGTCCGCCGAGCGTCGCAATGATGGGGATTAACGCATTTCGGAGCGCGTGATGCATGATCACGCGGTTTTCGGAAACGCCCTTGGCACGGGCCGTCCGCAAATAGTCTGCTCGCAGCACGTCCAGCATGGAGGAACGGGTCTGGCGGGTCAGGCGGGCAGTCATCCCGGTTCCAATCGTCAGGGCCGGGAGGATCAGACTTCGGATCCCATCCTTATAGCCGACGGAAGGAAACCACTTCAGCTTCAGCGAGAAGAGAATAATCATCATCAGCCCGAACCAGAAATTTGGAATGGACAAGCCCAAAAGAGCCACCACCATACTTGCATTATCCGTCACTGTCCCTCGTTTCAGGGCAGAAAGAATACCGAGAGGCAGTGATATCAGAATCGCAACCAGAACCGATGCAAAAGCCACTTTCATCGTCAGAGGGAAGGTTCTTACGAAGGATGCGAGTACATCATCCCCGCTGATATGGGATTTTCCCAGATCCCCGCGGAGCATGCCGCCTATATATTTGACATAGCGGATCAGAATCGGCTGGTCGAAGCCGAGTTCATGCTTCAGCTCAGCCTCCTGCTCCACCGTCAGATCCTCACCACCCAGCTTCATCAGGATAGGTCTTGTATTGGAGCCGCAGATGCAGTATACGATGAGAGAAACCCCGATAAAAATGGGGATCATCATCAGAATTCGTTTTAGTATATAACGACCCATGTGGCCTCCTTAAAATGGAGGAGGGCAGATGGTTCTCCGATTTGCCCTCCTCTTGCCGGTTTATTACGTTCTGCAGATACGTTCCCGCTGTGCGGTACGCCTTATTTGCTGATGGGCAGCTTGGCGTAGCGGTAGTCAAAGTCTGTATTTGGCGCCCAGACGATCCCTTCCAGCCCCTTGGCAACCGCATTAAAGCTCTTGGTATACATCAGCGGAAGCAGAACCGCGTCTTCATGCACCAATTGCTGCACCTGAGCATACAGGGCCTTGCGCTGGGTATCATCCGTCTCCTGCAAAGCCTTGGCAAGCAGTTCGTTGATCTTGTCAATGCTCGGAGCCTTGGCAAACGCATGACCGCCCTGCGGGCCGTTCATGAATCGGCTGAAGTCGCTGCCGGGAGCCGTAAAGGAGAACTGATAGCAGGTCAAATCATATGCACCGTCCGCGGCCAGTGTGGTATACGTCGCAGAGTTGACATCGTTGACGTGGTTGGTAATACCAACCTTTGACATCATGTCGCTGATGATCAGGGCTGCCGTACTCCAGCTGGGGAAGCCCAGAATTTCGATATCTTCTCCCTTATAGCTGGACTTGGCCAGATACTCTTTTGCCTTGTCCACGCTGTAGCCGTATTCCGGCTGCGGTGCATAGCCGTACTGCGCATGGCTCCAGAAGGAGGTTGCCTTGGTGGCAAAGCCGTTCTTCCAGCCCAGGTTCAGAGAATCCCAGTCGATGCAGCAAGCAACTGCCAGACGGAAGTTCTGATCCTGCCACGGGCCTTCTCTTTCCATATTCCAGGCTAGATACTGCAGGGAAACCAGATCGATCTCTACCAGATCTAGATTGGGATTCGCTTTGATATCCTCAATACTCTTGGTCGAGATCGCGTAGGCCATATCCACCTCCCCGTTCTCACCGGCGATAGTGCGGGAAGCGGTTTCAGGAATGTGCTGGATCGTGAATTTCTCGGTAGGAGTGCTTTCTCCCCAGTAATCATCGTTGCGAACGAAGGTGTCGTGGTCGTTCTGGACGTGTTCGCCCCACTTCCACAGGCCTGTACCGATCATCACGCCATTTTCGGGATCTTTCTCGACCGCTTCACGGTTCAGGATTGCCATATACGGGAAGGTTCGAGTATAAGGGAAATCGGCGTTGGGGGTCTCCAGTGTCATCTTGACGACATAATCTCCTTCAGCCACGCATGATTTCACCATCGTGTAATAATTCTTGACGTTGGAGTTCGTGGATTCTTTTCCGCGCTCGCAGGTGAAGACCACGTCGTCGGCCGTAAACGGTTCGCCGTTATGGAACTTGACGCCCTCACGCAGCTTGAAGGTCCAGACCAGGCCGTCATCGGAGACTGACCACTCGGTCGCCAGCATGGGAGACAGCTCACTGGTAATGGGATTCATATAAATCAGACGCTCATGGGTCATCTGATAGTGACGGGTATTCTGGAAGGTCGATCTTGACTGAGGGTCGACAGACTCGAACGCTGCGGTACCCGCTGTCACAATGATTTCCTTCTTGTACTCGACGGCAGGGGCTTGTGTCGCATTGGAAGTGTTGGAACTGTCCGTTCCGTTCTGGGTTGCAGGTGTTGTAGGATTGTCTTTACCGCAGGCAGCGAGACCTAAGATTATTACAACTGCCAGCATAAATGCTACAAATTTCTTCATGTTCTTCCTCCTTGCTTTTTATAAATCAACACTCATCTTCGGACAAGCGCTAATTATGAAGATTTCTCAACGACCTTTGCCAGAACAAAAGCCGTTCTTTTCACGATTTGAACTACGGTCATCATACAAAAAAATCATTCATTTTAACATCATATTTTTATTGATGAATTCACAAGGTAAAACTTATGAATGAAGAAAAATCACCGCCGTCCGCTGCAAGGCTGCCTATTCCGCATTGGCTGGCCGCAGGAGGAAGGTCAGCAGGACGACCGCTGCCGCCAGAGACGAAAAGACCAAAAAGACGGTTTCAAAACTGCAGCCCCCCGCCCGGAAGGCAGCTATGATAAGCGGTGTTACCGTGGAGCCCAGGCTGGCCAGTGAATTATAGATCCCGTAAAGTCTGGAAAACAGGATGTCCCCGAAAACCGAGGAGACGATCAGCGGGAAAAGCGGCGTACTGAAGCCCGAGACAAAGCCGATGATCAGAGAGGCTGTCATATATCCGGCCACGGAATGCGAGAAAACCAGAAGCAGAAAGCCACCGATTTTTACGGTGAGCAGCAGGAGAAAGCAGAAATATTTCGACAGCGGAAGACGGTCTGCCGAACCGCAGAGAATACGGGAAACAAAGCTGGCTACGCTGAAAGCCGAGAGAATGGCGGCCGCCGTCGCCGAATCGATGCCGGACTGTACGGAATACAGAATGATATAACTCGTGAAGCAGATGTAGAGCATGCGGTTTATCAGCATAATCAGCGCAATCAGATAGAAAAAGCGTGACCGGAGAACTTCTCTCACGGAAGCGAACGCCGGCTTTGGCGTCCGGCCGGCCGCTTCCCCGTCTTTTTCTCTCCCGGAAACCGGATGTGCCGCGATCCACGCACGGCCGTCCGGCACCTCGCCGATGTCCTCCGGCCGATTTCGGACCGCAAAAAGAACGATCAGGATGCTCAGAACAAAGAAGCCGATAAAAACGCCCCAGCAGAGTCGGATACTTTTCTGACACAGCGTTTCGCTGATCAGCGGCATCAGCACGCCGCCTGCGGCGCCTGCCGTTAACATGACGGACATGGGAAGGGATTTTCTGCGGGAAAACCATCCGTTGACGACCGCGATACTTCCCACGATCGACATGCCGTACCCGATCCCTATGCCGAGAAACATCATGGCATAGGCGGTTTCGGAAAGATCAAGAAAGAAAATACACAGAAGACAGGCGACGCTTACAAGGTTTCCCGCAACCATGCATTTCTTCACCCCGAAGCGTCTGATCAGAAAGCCGCCGAAGAAGGACGTCACCGCAAAGGCAAACGCACGGCAGCTGGTAACGCTGCTTACAAGATTTTCACTCCAGCCGTACTGCGTCACCTTCCGCGTCGTGATAACCGAAATACCGTAGGCAGGCGGGCTGGCGGTCAGAAAATAGACCAGCCAGATACTTACCGTGACGATCCATCCGTAGTATATTTTCTTTCGCTCTTCCGCCATACATTGTACCTCCCGACAGCATTTCGTATATTATAGCGCGGTCCTGGTTAAATCGAATATCCGATCGGCTGTTTTTTTCCGTCTGGATGTCATATTTTTACTGATCAATTCATAAGCTGCAACTTATGGATCCGGTCTTCTCCCGTTTTTCATTTAGTTTCCTGCAAAAAAAGAAAGCCCGGGGGCTTTCTTTTTATGATCGCGCTTACCATTTTCCGGGATCTTATTCTTCCTCTTCCGGCGCCATCCCGGCCGCTTTCTCCCGCAGGCTCTTCTTCCCGTACACCGCCCTCAGGAAGGCGTCCGCGATCTGATCCGGCACGTACAGCATGACCTGCTTCTCAAAATACAGGAAGACGCCGCCCTCCGTCCGGACCGTTTTCTTCAGCGTGGAGATCATATACTTGACCGTCCGCACGGCCGTCACCATCCAGATGGACTGGTCGTGGACCGCAAACAGATAGCCTTTCTCCGTCGGCGGCGGAAGCTTTTCCGCCAGCATCGCCTGATAAGCCGGCGTAAAGACGCTGAAGAAGCGCAGGTTGAACAGGACGAAAGTCACCAGGCAGAGGGCCACGGTGGCCCAGGACTGATAGCAGGCCGCATAGATGCCCAGCGCGAGCGGGAAAAGCAGGGTAAAACCTGTCCGCCAGGACCAGCCGCAGGCGTAGCGGAAGCTCTGCCGCTTTGCCAGGGCAAGCTTTTCGGCCATTTCCTCCCGCGTCATATCGACCCAGGCGGAAAACGCCGCCTGCGCCAGCAGCGCGGCTTCCATCTGGTCCTGATTGCTCCGGATCGCTTCTTCCTTCTTTTCAAAAAGCGTCTCCGCAAAAGCCGCCCACTTTTCCGTTTTTGTCACGCTCTGCGGGAGAGATTCAAAGACGTCGCGCCCGCGGAGGATCATGGTCAGATCTTCCGCTTCCTCCAGTGACGTGATCTCCTTCACCGGCAGCTCCAGCTCCACTTCTCCGTAGGTGAGGACCAGCCGGTCCCCGTCTCTTTTCAGGCAATGTTCCTTCCAGTAATCCTGCGCGCGCGCATCCCGCTTGGCGTTGATCAGCAGCATATTGGCGCGCACGTCCAGGAAGAAATACTGGAACAGCGCCAGGCTGGCCCAGATCAGAGAGGCTGCGATGAGCACGGTCCTCAGCCATGGCTGCACGTCCGGATACAGGAAGATCAGCCCCGCGACGGCGGCCATCTGGACTACGGTCTTCAAGAGCAGTTTCGGAACGGCTTTCTTCTTCGGCCCGCGCTGCTTTAAGAGCAGCCATTTCGCCATCTTCAGATAATCGTTTTCGGTAATGCGGTAACGGAACATCCTGCGGGTATCCTTTTAGAATATATTTTCTCCGAACACGTACACGTACAGTTTCTCGCCCGTGTAGCCGCCGGCATAGTAGCCCGACGTTTCGATCACGAAATCCTCCGTGATCTTTCCGGCCTCCCGCTGCTCCTTCAGCCAGTTCGAAAGACTCTTGTTTTCGCTCTCCATCAGCAGCAGGAAGTAACGGTCCGTATCCTTGTCCTTATAGCAGTCCAGAAAATCCTGATAGGTGCGTTTGACGGGCACGCCTTCCTTGTTGATATCCATGTTGGAGGCCTGCACCTGATCGTCCGAGACCATGGTCAGCAGCTCGCACCACCAGAAAGTGGCATAGCCGTATTTCAGATCCCGCTTTTCCAGCTCGGCCGCTGCCGTGAACCAGGCGTTGTCGCGGTTATAGTCAGCCGGCAGCCGCCTGATATCCAAAGCGGGCAGACAGGCCAGGAGCGAAAGGAT
>JAEEGL014758182.1_pt1 | contig 19539 bp, 7 predicted proteins | sample 9134231 | NCBI WGS metagenome assembly JAEEGL01 (sample SAMN16246548, study PRJNA631951) | gut metagenome | biome: gut microbiome; feature: rumen; material: fiber-attached | host: Bos | place: Iran: Karaj | collected 2018-10 | reverse complement strand
TTTCCTTTGAATGAGAAACTGGACCATATCTTCAGTATACAACGGCTAGAATGTCTTCAATTTTGAGAAAAAATACACGAGATATTAACTGAAATATTGATTATAGTTTGCTTGCAACAGATGAAGAAAAAGCCTTATTATTAAAACTATCTTCATTCGAAGAAGAAGTTCAAAAAGCTGCAAATGAATACAAACCAAACTATATTGCTAGACGATGCTTGGATGTAGCTCAGCTTTTCAATTCGTATTATCATAATCATAAAATTATCGATGAGGGAAATGTGGAACTCAGTAAGGCTCGTTTACATTTACTTCAGTCTATTCTTCAGGTAACGGAAAATGCGTTAAATCTCCTTTGAATAGATGCAGTGGAAAGTATGTAAGATTTTTTGTCATTTCGAACGAAGTGAGAAATCCAAGGAATATGAAAACCATTTGCAACTGGATTTTTCGCTACGCTCAGAATGACAACTTGTAAGCAGTGCTCAGAATGATAGACATATTATTTCTTTCCTTGATTGGCTACAGCTTCCATAAGTTTTTGGATTTCCTCAGGATCTCCGAGGAAGTAATCTTTGACTAAATTCATATCATCATCAAATTCAAAAACATAAGGTACGGCTGTTGGTAAATTCAGACTAACTATATTCTCATCAGAAATATTTTTTAAAATCTTTACGATTCATCTCAAACTATTTCCATGTGCTGCAACCAGTATAGTTTCTTCTTTTTGTAGAGTTGGTAAAATTTCATTATTCCAGTACGGTGTTAAGCGTTCAATACATTCTTTCAAACTTTCAGTCAAAGGTAATTCATTTTCAGGAACTTCTGCATAACGAGGATCTTGGAAAGGAGAGCGTTCATCGTTTTTATCCAATGGAGTAGGTGGGACATCAAAACTTCTTCTCCAAATTAATACTTGTTTATCTCAGTATTTTTCAGCAGTTTCTTTCTTGTTTAATCACTGAAGCATTCCATAATGTTTTTCATTTAATCTCCACGTTTTCTCCACAGGAATCCAATCCAAGTCCATCTGATCAAGTACCACATTTAATGTTTTTACAGCTCTCTTTAAATAAGAAGTGAAAGCTTTCTTGAATTGAATATTCTGCTCTTTGAGTAATTTTCAGGCTTTTATAGCTTCTTCAATACCTTTTTCAGATAAATCCACATCAGTCCATCCAGTGAATCTGTTTTCTTTGTTCCATTGACTTTCACCATGGCGAAGTAAAACAAGTTTTTTCATTATGTTATCTTATATAATAAATAAAATCTTAAGCTTTAGCTCTATAATCTGAGCTATTATGAGTTTTGGCTCATAGTCAATCTTTGATTTCTATCCCACATTCTTGGCATACTTGAACTTCAGGGATATTTCATGAAAAGCGATCTCATCATTTTCAGAATATTATTTTTGTATCTTCTCAATGCTTTTCCCTAATTTTTTTACTAATTTCTTTAATACTTTCACATACAGATCCATCTTTATCTACAGATAAGAATACTTCATCTACAACTCTGAGTGAACTTACTACTTTCATTCTAAAATTTTCATCCTGAAAAACTGTATCTCTTCATGTTTTTAATTTTGCCTGTAAATCACTATTCACAATTACCCAAAGCTCATCTCACAGATTTTTGCAAAGCTCTAGACATTCAATATGTCACGGATGAATGGGGTTAAAATATCCAGATGTAATTACGATAGTTTTCATGGATTTTTTAGTAAAAAATAAAATTATGAATGAACTCTGAAAACTTCATATGAAACTAATCAGTTTCAAACAGCATTTTTTATCATAGTCTCGTTCCTGTTTAGTAAAGATTGTCAGCTTTTTATTTCTAGTAAAATAATTTTTCTTAAATGTCCGGATGCTAAACCATCAAAAACTAAATAATCTATTCATTTTCAGATAAATACCATATCTTTGAAGTCATAAGGAAATCATGGTAAAGCAGGAGCGAGCTTTTCATTGACATCTCATAAAATAACACTACGAGCTTGTTTTACAGAATTAGTACGAGCTGTTTTTACGGCGGAATGTACCGTTAGCTTCGCTACAATATATCAAACAATAAGTCAGATTATTGCTCATATTATTAAAGGCTGAATTTCGTTAGGCATATTATTCTTTTTGTATAAATTTATATAGTATATGTATAGCTTACAAGAATTATCAATAAAAGCAAGATTTCTTTAAAAAAACTCCCACATTGATTCAATGTGAGAGTGTGGTCCCTCCTTTAGTGGGAGAAGGAGGGCATATATGGATAGCAGGTAAGATTACTATAGATAAAGACAGCAGAAAATCAATATTTTTTATTTTGGATTCTTTTTAGATTTTGAACTGTTTTTTCTTTTCTTTTTTTTCTTCTTTGGTTGAGTTGGAATATATTCTTTATTCTTTTCATTTTCCCACAATCAAATTGTAATTCAGTACAATAGGAAGAATGGGTAAATTACCATTCTATCCACTAAAGAGTGTAGAACTAATCATTCAATACATAATCATACAAATCACATTCCAAATCATAGTAAGCAATAGTATAATAATTCTTGATAAGGAGATTTAGTTTTCTTACGATATTTAAAAATCATTTTTACAGTATACCACAGAATTATTGCACACAATCATAATCGGAATATCATTCATAAGATTCCATATTCCATTAATACCTGTAAATATTGATTCTCAGGATTGAAACCATAAGTAGAAATCTGATTTTTTACATTTTCTTTTCTAAGTAATTCACAACGATGATTATCCAGATGAATGGAATCTACATTTTGATAAACATCTACAGGTTCATCTGTATAACATAATTGATGTGATGCAGGTCCAGAATACCCAGCTCATCGTCAAATAAGCAAGTTTTCTTTTGCTATATCTCGTCAGGCTTTCATTAGCTCTAAGTGACCAGTATTTGAATGTTCTCTAACCATAATTCATCTTCACAGATATGCTAGTCATCAAAGTCAAATAATAAATATAATTATTCGCCGAACTAAATGTTTTTTTATAGATTTTCGATAAAGGATAAAAAATAATGCAATAACCTCTAATGCTCGAATAACTATCCCAGCACGAGACCAAGTAGAAATTATTAAAAGTCAAAACATAATTACGAGAATTATTTGCTCGATTCTCTTTTTTCCTCTTAAATATCAAAGTACAAATACAGGGAAAAATGCTATTAATCGGAATCCAAAACTTGTAGGTCTTTCAAAAAGGAACTGATTTCTTACGTTTCAATGATTTATTAGGGTATAATATGCTGCGGGAGGATTCTGTCAGACGGTTCATTCAAAAACAGTAGGATCATACCCAAAAAGTTTGAGAGAGTTTGGCATCAATCGTAAAACAAACCATCGAAGTAATCCAAATCGTAAAGATCGAATAATTAAGTTATTATACAAATTTAATAAGTCCTTATCTTTTTCCGTAAAAAATAATAAAGCTAGGCACACTCAAATTCAGAATATGAAAAATCAGAACAAGTCATATTTTGCACTCAGGATAAATGCTTTAATTCATACATGTTGCAGTCATATAGCAAAAAGCATAAAAATTAATGTTGTAATTATGAAAATCAGAACAAATTGAGCTACAAATTTTGATTCGATATTTTTTAGCAATAATTTCCGTGTTAGTTTATCCGAATTTTCTTTATTTTTTACGGATTTAATTCGTCACTTTAAATTTGCCAAAATATATCGTAATAATATTACTACAAAAATTAAAAGTATGAACTCCTTCCACATTCGTACTAATGTCCAAAATTTTCCATCTCGACCAAGTTTAAAATTAACAAAAGTCTGAACAAAGAACTGCAATAAAAGTCATATCAAAAATATTTTGCACAACAAAGCAATTCGGAATCTTATAGGTTTAGCATAAATATTAGATCGCCGTGATATAAGTGTTTTCATTGTCAAACAGAAAAAGACCTAAAAGAATAGAGTCTGATTTTTTGTTTTTTATTTTTGAAAGTGTTTTAGTTTATTTATATAAGAATTGCCGGAATATAACTATGATAGCAGTAACAGTAAGAATAGTTTGAATTAACCACATATACATTACTATTGTGTATTCTTTTATTCACTTATATTCCAAATAATGATGAAATGGAGCGATAGGAAATAGTTTATGATGAAAAACTTTTTTCCAAAACATTTGCAATCCGCTTGTGCACAAATCTATGGCGAAAATTAGAAATACAATACAGGCAGGTATAAATATTCAGATACTCATATTTAGTAGATATGCAGTAGCTGCAATTATTCATCATAAGGAGAATGCTCAGCTATCTCACATAAATACTTTAGCAGGATTGATATTAAAGAACATGAAAGCAACCAATGTAGCCATACATATTCATAAAACAGTCGTAGCTAAATATCTTTGAGATATAAACAAGGCGATAGCGAATGTTAGTAGTACAAATATATTTAATCATCCAGCTAGTCAGTCCAATCAATCAGTAATATTTACGGCATTAACTATGAATATTGTAGCTATGAATGTGAGAATAGGAAATCATCGTCACAAATGTATAGTTCAAAATACAGGAGCTAAATTGATATAATCGATTCATAATACATGATAAAATCGGTAAGAAATCCATCATGAGAAAAGAATTAGTCCAAGCATTTTGGCTCTCATATTTAGTCATTTTACTTTTCATACATTAAGTATGTTTAGTATATCATCTATCAAACCAATTAATCACATACTGAAAAATCAGAATAATATAATATACGTTTCCTGCCTATTCCAGAGATGATAATTTGTCCATCATAATTTTTGAGATATCCAAGAAACTCAAATCATCAAGAGCATCATTAATAAAAATAAACCTCATCACATTGTTGGAGTTCAGGCTTTATGCTCATGTAATTTGGAGAAAATTACAGCTTTTTCTCATGTAGCTGTATTGCTACGAATAGTTTTACCAGCTTTTAATTTTCTCAATATTTTGATATATATTGGGTATAATATCATAGCACCTACGAATGTTGCTAGTGTGAAACTTAGAATAAGGACTAGATTATTTAACATGTTCAAATTTATTTATAAAATATTTACTTTCACCTAGTGTGCTTTTCTGATATTAAAAAGCAAGACAAATTTGAATTAAGTATGCTGTTTGTTATCCTGAATGAAATGAAGGTTCTTAGGTGTTGGTGTGTTATTCAGGGGGAGCTCGCCCCGCTTAGCGGGGTAAACGACCAAAGAATCCATTTATGTTACACCTTCTTGGATTCTTCGCTCTGCTCAGAATGACAATTTGACGTTCAAATTGAAACTTAATAGAGAATCAATATTATAATTTAGTTTTATGATTGAATAATAGTTGATGGATTTTTTTCCACTTGTGAAAGCTATATATGATAGAATTCCTAATATAACTGCAGATGAAATCAAAGATATGCAGCGTGCTTTTGCGAAGGAGAAAAAAATGAAAGATTTGCCATCAAAGTCTCAAATTCTTCAATCATATTTCGCTGCAGTGAAAGAGTGAAAATTAGAAAAAAATCAGACCTTTGAAATGATGTTGCGTAAGAGAGCAATTCGTTCGCTTTCATGAATTGTCCCTGTTCAAGTTTTGACTAAACCTTGGCCATGTCCTGGGCAATGCATATTCTGTCCTAATGATCCATGAATGCCAAAGAGTTATATAAAATCTGAACCTGGAGCTATGCGTGCATGGCTCAATCAGTTTGATCCAATGAAACAAACCTATAATCGTTTACAGTCATTGACTTCTACGGGACATCAGACTGATAAAATTGAGATGATAATTTTGGGATGAAGCTGGGATGCATATCCTAGAGATTATAAAATAGATTTTGTTAAGCAGCTTTATGATGCATGTAATACATTTTCAGACTTGGAAATTAAACAGTGAAAATGAAAAGATGAAGATTCAAAATATCACTTTGAAATTCAGAATTTAAATGAAATTAAATATTCTTCTTCACTTGAAGAAGCGATAAAACGTAATGAAACAGCAAAACATAGAATAATCTGACTGACAATTGAGACTCGCCCAGATTTGGTTAGTCATGAAAATTGTAAGTTTTGGCGTGAATTATGAGTGACTAGGGTGGAAATGTGAATTCAATCTACAAATGATGAGGTTTTGAAATTGAACAAAAGAGGGCATGATGTACAGAAAATAAAAGATGCAATCCATATAATGCGTCAGTATGGGCTCAAAATCTCAATTCATTTGATGCCGTGACTTTATTGATCAGATTTTGAAAAGGATATTCAGAGTTTTATAGATATTTATACTGATTCAGCTTTCCAACCAGATGAAATAAAATTCTATCCAACGTCGGTTATCCCAAATACAGAGCTGTATAATTTATATAAAGAGTGAAAGTATTCTCCGATAACTACGGGGCAGATATTGTCTGAGATTCGTGAAACTTTTTTGAATATAATTCCACCCTATACGAGAATAAAGAGGTTAATTCGTGATATTCCTGCGACTGAAATAGTTGCATGATCAAATATTACAAATCTTTCTCAGATGGCTCATGAATCTTTATTGAAAGAAATGAAAGATGCCTTTCATTGAAAGGGTAGTATTGATGTAGAGGAATTCTATTCACGTTTGTATGGAGATTATGAATTGTTTGAGAATGAAGATGAATATTTCCAAAAAAAGTCCCCCTTTGGTAAGGGGGAAGCTCCAAAGGAGCAGGGGGATACCTATAAAAAGAATTTTTTAGCATATAATCCTTCATTGCTTGAAAAAGCGAAAGAACTAAGAAAAAATATGACTAAAGCGGAAAAAAAACTTCGATATGAATATTTACAATCACTTGAAGTAAAAGTTTTGAGACAGCAGCCAATAGATGAGTATATTGTTGATTTTTATATAGCATCTAAAAAATTGGTAATAGAAGTAGATTGAGATACGCACTGGACTGATGATGAACTTAAATATGATAAAATAAGGACTCAAATTTTAAATAGTCTTTGATTGAGGGTAATTAGATTTACAAATGATGAAGTGTTAAATAATTTTGAATCAGTTTGTTGGGAAATAAATGAAATATTATATCCCCCCTACCCCCCTTGCCAAAGGGGGGCAGAAAGAGTTTGTTCTTTATCCTCACTTACCGAAGGGGGACATTATACGGAAATAGTCTGATTAAAACCAGACTTAAAATCTTTCCGTAATTTTGTTTGTTTAGATACTAGGTCTAGAGAGGTTAGAAATAGAATTGAAAAAAAGAAATCAGATTTTTTGAATTTAGTTTTGCGTTGGTACGAATCGTCCGTAGGTCAGGAATGTTTTATTTCATTTGAAGATGAACTGGGATATTTGTACGGATTTACTCGTTTATTATTGCCTAACGATGATAGTATTATAGATTCTAAGTGACTAGAAAAATGAACGGCGATAATTAGAGAACTTCATGTGTATGGGGAACTTCAAAAAATCTGAGATAAAACTGGTCAATGAACTCAGCATACATGATTATGAAGGAGGTTACTTTCATTTGCAGAAAAACTTTCTAAATCGTTTGGATATAGCCAACTTTCAGTAATCTCATGAGTAGGAGTGAGAGAATATTATCGTAGCCTATGATTCCAGTTGAAATGAACATACATGTCCAAAAATATTTCTTAGTTTTGTAGATTTGAGAATACTTTAATTATGGGAATATGCAGTGTCTTTTTAGTTTTTCTAGAAAAAAATAATAAGGGCCCAAACAGATTTTTCCATTATTACCTAAAATGATGATAAAATTGAATAAAAATGTCCTGAAAAATTTGACAAAATTTGGCAGAAGGAGTATAATAGTGTATGTAGTTTTATTATACACTATGACCAAATGAAACAAAAACGAAAGGTAAAAAGCTTATTTCCTCAAAAAAAGGATCATGCTTTTTTTGTAACAACATTATTACTAATTTTGTCGTTGATGCTATGCATATGAACAGCGGCATTGATTACATCTTTTGTATGAGCATCAGATGATAACGATATTGTACCTTATAATTTTTCGTATGACGGAATTGATAATAAAAGAGAAGTGGTATATGGTATAAAGTTTGTAGATCCATCAAAAATGGATGAGGTAAGACATAATGTTTTTATACAAGATAAGAACTTATATATTTCACCAAATCCAGTGGTAGTAAACCCAGCTATATCTGGGGGTATTGATCGTAGTGTTAATATCGTAGAAAGTTGAGTATATTCGCATATTCTATGATGATCATGAAATAATGTATCAGCGAATAACGTAACTATAATTGCTTGAATTAATAATGATATAAAAACTGAAGCAACAGTTTTATGATGAAAGGGGAATTCTATCAGTAGTAATGCATGAAAATATTCAGTGCTTGTTTGATGAGAAAATAATAAACTTCAAAGTTGAAATAACGCATATTCAGTGATTGTTTGATGAGAAAATAATACCATTAAAAGTGCTACAGAATCATTTATAATATGATGAAATAATAATACAATAGATGGGGGAAGTTCCATTATTGTATGATGAAAAGGGGTATCTTTAAGTGGTAAATCAAATATTTTTGTATATTCTAATAAAAATTTTACCCCACCTTCATCGAAAGCATTTTATCTAAATATGGATAAGTGAGTTTGAGTGAATAATAATGCATGATGAGATACATGATTGTTTGTAGGTGGTGCAGTATATATAGGTAATGTGGATATACAAAATACACAATGTAATAATAACACCAATTATTGAGTAATTGGATCATATAGTGGATGTTTAGTTGGATGTACTAGTACTTCAAAAAAAAATCAAAACAAATGGGAAATGCTAGATTTAGGAAGCAAATGTAAAGAAATTTGCGAAGATAATAATACTAAGTGTATTTTTTCGGATAATACGGAGTCTACTGATGAGGAAACAAATAATACTTATATAGATGCTCAATGTACCAATAATGTAGAAACAAAAAACGCAAAAATATGTTCAAGAGATAGTAATTTTGCAAGTGGATATTTAGAATTTTACAAAAACGTAATTTTCGAAACAGTATTATTAGATTCTGATACTCCATGTCCTGAGTGACAAGAAAATCAATGTATATACAAATGTAAGGCATGATTTCATTTAACAGTAAAGAATGGGAAACAAGGATGTCACAAAGATTGTATTATCCCATGGTCTAATACAGAAGAAAAAATGAAAGATGGTGATACAATAGAGGCATATAATATCACAGGAGTATCTTGTTCAAATGATGTATACGTATTCCCATACGATACTGAGTTGTCAAGTGCTTTCCCTGGAAGAACGAGCTTCAATAGAGGTGGAATACGATATAAAAATAGAGTAAGTGATGGACCAAGCCCTGAAAAATGTGATAATTATGAGCACAAAAAAACACTAATATGCCAAGATTGATTTTTAAAATTAGATTGACAAGTTGTTTCGAGAGATGAATGGGATGCTGTAGTAGCGACATACAAGTATCAAAACTGTAATCTAGATGGTTATACCTGTAATACAACAGTTTATAATCTAACTAAACAGACTGTTTCTAACATTGAAGGAGATGGAAATGTAATATGGAATGATAATGACAGATGAAATACCGATTGAGTGAGATGAATATATAAATTATGTAAAGATTATCACAGTCAGTCAAACAATGTATGTAACTCATTATCAGGTAGCGATTACCACTATCAATTAGTGAGATGTAAAGATTGATATAGTACATGAACTAGTACATCTGAGCCTGAATGGAAATATACATGTAAACAAGATTGTACCCTAAAAGATATGAATGGAGAGGATATTCCTTATAAACATAACACAACGGTTACTTGATACAAATCAGGTTCTGTAGCATGTACAAACTCAAATGATAAATGTGAATCAGCAAGCTTAACATGTAGAGATGGAAAATGGTATTCTTCAGGGGTTCCGACTACTAACTATACTCATAATAACTGTGAAGTGAAAGGTAAAACATGTGATGCAGTATATAACGTAAATACTGGTGAATATAATCAATACAATGGAATATCGAATTATGAATCTTGTGAGTGATATGAAGCTGAAGGTAATGGATGTAAATCTAGTGGTATAAAATATAAATTAATGGGTTGTAGTTCATGATATCATGCTACATGAACCAGTTCTACTAATTTAACACACTGTATCCCTAACGCAGAAGTTAGAAACTGTACTAATAAATGGACTGGTAGCCACGGAGAGTGGAAAAGACTTTGAGGTATTGTACAGGACTATCCTTGATATTTAAATCTTAGACAAGAAGATAGAGATTTGCAGGTAAATAGCTGACAATATATTGCAGTATGGACTGGAACATGGAATAATGGTTATTGGACATGAATATATCCAGAGAATGCTTGTGATTGGGACTGTGAAGGTTGATGGCACAAATCTTGAGATTGAAAAAGTTGTGTAATAAATAAGTGTACATGAGATACACCTAGTTGATCAGGGTTGCTAACATGAAATACTCACCCAAATGGGGGTAGTAATAAAGAATGGACATACAAGACATGAGCTACAGCTACAGGGTTATTAGCATGTGAATGGAGCTGTCAAAGTGGATATCATAGAGAACCTGGTACAAATAGATGTGTAGTCAATAAATGTACATGAGGTAACCCTAGTTGAGCAGGTGTACAAACATGAGATACTCACCCAACAGGTAATGAGAATAAAGAATGGACATACAAGACATGAGCTACAGCTACTGGATTATTAGTATGTGAATGGAGCTGTCAGAGTGGATATCACAGAGAACCCGGTACAAATAAATGTGTAATCAATAAATGTATATGAGGTAACCCTAGTTGAGCAGGTGTACAAACATGAAATGCCCAACCAACAGGTGATGATGATAAAGAATGGACATACAAGACATGAGCTACAGCTACACAGTTATCAGCATGTGAATGGAGCTGTCAAAGTGAATATCATAGAGAACCTAGTACAAATAAATGTGAATCAAATCAAAAAACAGTTAGTTGTCTTACATGATGAACTATACCTCAAAATTCAGACTATATCATAACATGAGTTACTGTTACATGGAATAATACATTAAACAACTGGGATAATGCTGATCTATGTGGATGGCAGTGTAAAGAAAATTATATACCAAATGAAACTAATACAGAATGTATAGAGCAACTAAGCTGTCCTGCATGACAGTATCTAAATGCAGCAGGTAATTGTATTATAACTCCTCCATGAACATATAGCCCAGATGGAGATATTAATAAATATGACTGTCCTGCACGAAAACACAGTAATGCATGAGCTTCAAGTATAGATGACTGTCGAGTATATGGAGATTTAGACCTATACATGTTGTGACAAAATTCGACTGTATCACGCTTCTCATTAATGGATCGTAATTTGTGAGCAACAGAAATTTATAACTGAAATATAGATAATCCTAATACAGCATCATATGGATATCATTATCAGTGGTGAAATAATTATGGATTTTTGCCATGTGATGCAGATGGATGTACAACATTTCCTAATGGAGAGGATGTAACTGAAGATCAAGTTGAGATTGACTCGTCAGCAGTACCATCCAAGTATGCCAGTAATGTGTATGTAAATAATAAAGTTTGGATGAAAGGTTGTGGAACTTTTGATTGTTCAGATAATGTTAAAAACATATGGTGAGGATTGACAAACACAGATATAGCTAGACAGTGACCATGCCCAGCATGATATCATGTGCCTAGTAGTTCAGAATTCGCAGATTTATTAACATTGTGGTGATTGAGTAAAAATGTGGTTGATGTTTGTGAATCGTCAGCAGATTGTGAAATTACTTTGACTGAATGATTGGATCAATTTGAATATGACTTACTTTTGCCTAATGCATGACATAGAGTGCTAAAAGAAATTGGTAGTAATTTTGCATATTTACATACAAGTGATTTCAATTCTGTCTTATTTACTAGTACTACTCCGCTTATAACATCGCTTAGAGTAAGGAATACATTAAATAAGATTTCTCTAGATGGTATCTCAATCAACGGTTCATCTTCTGTACGTTGTAAGAAGAATACTGATAATAACGATATTACGATAGACTCAGATGGAGGTATATGAGCAGTAATTTCTGTAGTATGATGAAAAATCCATTCACTTTGAACGCCATCTAAAGAAGGTAAAATATTCCAATGATGGTATTCAGATTCATCATTTGATCATGAAGTAAAAATATGAGACACAGCTCCTCAGAATTTATATGCTAAATGGACGGACGCTTATGCTTACTTAAAACGTTGAGAAGAAATTAATTGAATCATGAAATCTTTAGTTCCATGAAATGATCTTTCAAAGATTAAACATTTTCAAATGGCGGACAGTGCACCATCACCTTCTGTATGAACTGAAATATCAACTACTACTTCTCCACGTGAAGTTATCGCATGGTATGACGGAGAAACAGAAACAATATATTATTATGCAAATGCAACAAAGATGTATCTAAATCCTAATTCAGCATCTATGTTTAAGGATATGTCGAATGTACAAACTATAGATACATCAAAATGGGATACTAGTAAAGTAGAGGATATGAACGTTATGTTTAACTGATGCTCAAGTCTGACAGAACTAGATGTTAGTGGATGGGATACTAGCAAGGTAAAGTATATGGCTTATACATTTGGATGATGCTCAAGTTTAACAGAACTAGATGTAGATGAATGGACTACTAGTAATGTAGAGTCTATGGAAAAAACATTCCAGTGATGTTCAAGTCTAACAGAACTAGATGTTAGTGGATGGACTACTAGTAAAGTAAAGAATATGGGAGGTATGTTTCGGTGATGTAAAAGCTTGACAGAATTAGATGTTAGTAGATGGGATGCTAATCTTGTAACGGATATGAGCTTTATGTTTGCTGATTGTAAAAATTTAACAGAATTAAAAATTAATGATAATTGGAATATTAGTCTCGTAGAGAATATGAGTTACATGTTTAAAAACTGTGAAAAATTAACAGAACTAAAAGTTGATAGATGGATTACTTCTAAGGTAAATAATTTGAAAGGTGTCTTCCAATGATGTTCAAGTTTAACAGAATTAGATGTTAGAGGATGGGATACTAGGTTTGTAACAGATATGAGTTATATGTTTGATGGATGTAAAAAATTAACAGAATTAAAAATTAATAATAATTGGAATATTAGCCTTGTAACGGATATGAGCTTTATGTTTAGAAACTGCGAAAAATTAATAGAACTAAATTTGAGCAACTGGAATACTATTGCTGTTAAGAATATGTCTCATATGTTTGAATGATGTTCAAGTTTAGAGGAATTAGATGTTAGTGGATGGATTACTAATAGTGTAGAGAATATGGGAGGTATATTTGAAAGATGTTCAAGTTTAACAGAATTAGATTTGACTGACTGGGATACTAGTAATGTACTGGATATGTCTGTTATGTTCTATGAATGTTCTAACCTACAAACAATATTTGCTTCTGATAAATTTAATACATACTTAGTAAGCGCAGTAGGAGGTGATAGTCTTAATAGAAGTGAACTATTTACAAGCGACACCGCATTAAGATGATGAAAAGAAACAATATATGATGAAAATCATACAGATATAGAATATGCTAGGCTCGACTGTGGACCTGATAGTGCTAGGCCATGATATTTCACAAGTAAAAATAATGATTATTCATCTTGTGATTTACTTAATATTGAAACAAATTTACGCGAATGATCAGATATAAATCAGGCTATGCAAGAAGTTACAGCTAGTATTTCCAACAAAGAAAATATTAAATACTTTAAAAGATCTACTACAGATAATCATTGAGACTTTGATTCTCGTGAAATACAACTAGAATGAAATCCAGAAGTATATCTTTGGTATAATCCAGCTCATAATACAATATATTATTACACAGATGCGACTACAATATATATGAATTCAGATTCTTCTGATATGTTTAAGAATTTTGGTAATTCTAGTAATTCAGTGCATGGTGCTTTAGAGACTATAGATTTGTCAGCCTTTAATACAAGTAAGGTCACCAATATGTCTTCAATGTTTGCTGGATGTAACAATTTGAAGTCAATTAATTTTTGATCCAATTTTAACACAAGCTTAGTTAATGATATGCACTCCATGTTTGAGTGATGCTCAAGTTTAACAGAACTAGATGTTAGTGGATGGACTACAAGTAATGTAAAGTACATGCAACTTATGTTCCAATGATGTTCAAGTTTAACAATACTAGATGTAGGCGGATGGAATACAAGTAACGTAATAAATATGGGAAGTATGTTCCAATGATGCTCAAGTTTAACAAGATTAAGTCTAAATGGATGGAATACAAGCTTAGTCACTAATATGGGAAGTATGTTCCAATGATGCTCAAGTTTAACAAGACTAGATATAGGCGGATGGAATACTAGTAGTGTAAAGAATATGAGCTCTATGTTTGAGAGATGTTCAAGTTTAACAGAATTAGATGTAGGCGGATGGACTACAAGTAATGTAGAGAATATGAACTCTATGTTTTACTGATGTTCAAGTTTAACAGAATTAGATATAGGCGGATGGACTACAAGCTTAGTTGCTGATATGCAACTTATGTTTGCAGAATGTTCGAGTTTAACAGAATTAGATGTTAGTGAATGGGATACTACTAAAGTAGAAAATATGCAATTTATGTTTGATAGATGTTCGAGTTTAACAGAATTAGATTTGAGTAGCTGGAATACTCTAAAGGTAAAAAATATGTCGCATATGTTCCATAGTTGTTCAAGTTTAACAGAATTAGATTTGACTGACTGGGATACTAGTCTCGTAGAGGATATGACATATATGTTCTATGGATGTTCTCACCTAAAAACAATATACGCTTCCGATGAATTTAATACTAATAAGGTAATTTATAATGGTGGCGGTGAAAATATGTTCAATGAAGACATCCAATTAAAATGATGAAACGAAACTCCATATAATGCATGACATATAGATGTAGAATATGCTAGACTCGACTGTGGACCTGATAGTAATAGGCCATGATATTTCTCAAGTAAAGACAATGATTATCCATCTTGTGATTTACCTGATATACCAACATATTTAATAGAATGAGAATATATAAATCTGGCTATGCGCAATGTTACAGATGGAGTTTCCAAAGCAGATATTAAATACTTTAAAAGATCTAAAACGGACAATCATGAAGAATCTGAATATGGATATGAAGAAATACAAATACCAAACAATTGATATCCAGAAGTATATCTGTGGTATGATAGTGGAACAATATATTATTACACAGATGCGACTACAATATATATGAATTTAGATTCTTCTGATATGTTTAAGAATTTTGGTTATCCTAGTGATAGTTATGGACACGGTGCTTTAGAGACTATAGATTTGTCAGATTTCAATACAAGTAAGGTCACTGATATGTCTTCAATGTTTGCTAGATGTGATAAGTTGAAGTCAATTAATTTATGATCCAATTTTTATACAAGCCTAGTTACTGATATGAACCATATGTTTAGTAATTGTTCAAGCTTATCTTTATCAGATAATGACTTCAGAAAACTGGATACAAGTAAAGTAGAAAATATGGCATGAATGTTTGAAGGATGTAGCAATATAAAACACCTTAATTTATCACTGTATGAAAATTTCAGGACAAATAATGTTACTAATATGGAAAGTATGTTTGCTGGAGGTCCCGAATTAACGTGTAATAGTTTATTAAACTTCAATACTAGCAAAGTTAAAAATATGCTTCAGATGTTTGCAGGGACTCAATCAAAAAGTCTTGATTTGACAAGTTTTGATACAAGTAAGGTTACTCAGATGTCGAGTATGTTCTCTAACTCACAACTTATAACAGTGGATCTGACGAGCTTTGATACAAATCAGGTTGTTAGAATGGATGATATGTTTAGAGGGTCTGAAGGTTTAACAACAATTTATGCATCTGAAAACTTTACCATAGCTTCGATTGATGACACAAATCCAGAGGATCCTGAATATACAACGTATGACAACTGTTATATCTCGGATTACGGTTGGGAATGCTTATTAAATAGTATGTTTGCATGATGTTATAACTTGAGTACGCCTTATTCACATATCCCTATACATTATTGTAAGAGTGATACTATGTACGGTCGGACGGCGTACAATCAGGCATTATGTGAATGAGCAGATCATGCACATATAGGTACATCTGATGAAATAGATAAAGACAACAAGTGATATTTTACAATAAAAGATAATGATGTATGAGATTTCTGTGCTTGAGCTGTCGATAATGCAGCATATCTAATATCTTGACCAGAAATAAATGCGGAAATGATAAGATTAGCCGGATGAGCAGAGAATATTAAAAGCTTTGAGTTTTACAGTGTAGATATTGATTACTATCCACCATTATCAGATCCTGTAACAATATCATCAACGAGATCGCGAAGAGACGTTATTATGTGGTATGATAGTCCACATAAAACTATATATTATTATACAACGGCTAATAGAATATATATGAATCCAGATTCTTCTGAGATGTTTGCATGACTAACAGCTTTAGAGTATATTGATATAGAACCAGATAATGTTAATAATGTTCATTGGGATACAAGTAGAGTAGAAGATATGAGTAGTATGTTCAAGAATTGTGAGAGCTTAACTTATAATGCTATTCAAGAAGTGATAGATAGCTGGGATACGAGTAGTGTAGAAGATATGAGTAGTATGTTTGAATGATGTTCTAATCTAGATAATATACCATTAGCCAGTTGGGATGTGAGTAATGTAGAAAATATGAGTGCCATGTTTAAAGATTGTATAAGCTTGAGAAATGATTTTATTGAAGTATTAGGTAATTGGGGTGAAAAAACGAGTAAAGTTGTAAACATGAGTAGTATGTTCGCAGGATGTGAAGCACAATGATTGTATATAGTAGATGCGTTAAATAGCTGGGATACAAGTAGTGTAGAAGATATGAGCTATATGTTCTATAATGTTAATTGATTGGATGATGTGGATGCCTTAAATAATTGGGATACAAGTAGTGTGAAAGACATGAGTCATATGTTTGAATACTGTGAAAATTTAAGTACTGTACACCTAGAGTGGAATACAAGTAATGTAGAAAATATGAATTCGATGTTCCGTGGATGTGATTTAGGTGAAATTGTGACAAAAGAAACTACCGACTACTGAGATTATGTGATACTAAGCGGATGGGATACAAGTAAGGTAAAAGATATGAGCAATATGTTTAGTTTAAACAATAGTATAGAATATGTCGAACTAAACGGATGGGATACAAGTAGCGTAGAAAATATGAGTAGCATGTTTGAATGATGTGAATATTTGTGAGAGCTTGAAATATCCAATTGGGATACAAGTAACGTAAAAAATATGAGTGCTATGTTTAAAGATTGTGGTAATTTAACAACAATTACAGCATCTGAATATTTTAAAACAGATAATGTAACTGAGTCAGATGATATGTTCAATTGAGACGTACAAATAAAATGATGAAATGGTACAACATATGATCATAATCATATTAATAAAGGATATGCTCGTATAGATCTTGAAAATCAACCGTGATATTTCACATATTGACTTCCTAATCCTATTGACTGACTATGTGGTACACAGCGTTATACATGTGAATCGTGAAAACCAATAAATAATTTTCCACATGTTTATAATTATATATGATGAGAAGATGCCTCCTTCCCATGATATAAGTGGAGTTGTCAATGAAGACTTGGTTGAGTTTCAAATTTTTGTATAACTTGTGATGATGATTATTTTCGAGATGGTGAGCAATGTGTTTACAAACCACGAGTATATACTTGTAAAGCTAGAAATAGGACATTAACAGATGTAAATGTAGTAGATTACTGTACAATAAAAAATGAAGGTAATACACTAATGTGTGTAAATGAAGATAATCTAGATTGCTCTGATACATCTCCTACTGCTGTATGCTGTTACTGGAGAGCTAATGCATTTTATGGTGCTTATCCTTGAACAGAAGACTTGAAAGAATATAATTGACAAAGACTCGAATACAGGAGTCTATATGATTATCGTGCACCTGTGATAGATGGTACAGAGACTGAAAGTATCATTCCTATACAATATGATATCGGATGATGGAATTATTGAAATAAGCCTTATGATGAGATATGATATCGACAAAATCGAGGATAGCAATAGAGAAATTTTTATAAAATTGAACTTAAAAAGACAGTTTATCTGTGTGGATAAACTGTTTTTTTATATATTATAATCTTCATTTGTTTATATGATAATATTTTTAATACAAAAAAGAATCCATGAATACCATGGATCCAACTTTTAAACAATCTATGAAAAAGAAACTTTACTCAGCTCGTTCACACGAGTACTATATCTGTATAAGAGTTTTTACCAATATTACAATAGATATTTTATTCTTCATCATTTTCCACTCCTGCGATATCTTCGATGACTTCATCTAGATGTTCAAATGTTTCATCATCGAGCACTTGTTTTCACATTCTCATATCTTTGATAGATGATTCGATTTTCTTTTCGAGCTCAGCTAATGCTTTGCTATCTCAAGCTAAATGTTGAGCTAATTTTTCTTTTCATTGGAATTTTTGATTTCCTAATGTGTAGAAAGCTCAGCTTTTTGTAATTAATTTTAATAGAACCGATGCTTCAATTATATCACTAATTCTATCGTATCACATATTCCATTTTACTGGCAATTCTGCAGTTTTGAATGGAGCTGCGATTTTATTTTTAGCGATTTTCACTTTAGCATAATATCAGATTTGTTCTTTATCCTCTGTGATTTTATCTCATTTTCTGATTTCGATTCTCTGAGATGCAAAGAATTTGAGAGCATTTCATCATGTAGTAGTTTCAGGATTTCCAAACATTACACCAATTTTCATCCTGATTTGATTGATGAAGATACATGTAGTTCATGTTTTAGCCAATACTGAAGTCAGCTTTCTAAGTCCTTGTGACATCATTCTAGCTTGTAATCACATGTATGTATCTCACATATCTCATTCTACTTCAGCTTTTGGAACTAGGGCAGCTACTGAATCTACAACTATTAATTTCACTCATCATGATTTTGCAAGTTCTTCTGCGATTTGTAGAGCTTGTTCTCCATAATCCGGTTGAGCAAGAAGCAATTCATCGATATTTACTCAGAGTTTTTTGGCATAATGAGGATCTAGAGCATGTTCAGCATCTATGAATGCTGCTACTTCACCACGTTTCTGAATTTCTGCGATAGCATGTAATGCTATAGTAGTTTTTCAGCTAGATTCTGGTCCGTAAATTTCTACTACACGTCCTTCTGGATAACCTCATCATAATATTAAATCCAGAATATATGATCCACTGTGGAAAGTGTTTACTAATCCGAATGTTGAATGGTCTCACATTTTGATTACGGCTCATTTTCCGAATTGTTTTTCAATGCTTGCTAGGGCATTTTTGAG
>JAEEGL013334833.1_pt1 | contig 19540 bp, 29 predicted proteins | sample 9134231 | NCBI WGS metagenome assembly JAEEGL01 (sample SAMN16246548, study PRJNA631951) | gut metagenome | biome: gut microbiome; feature: rumen; material: fiber-attached | host: Bos | place: Iran: Karaj | collected 2018-10 | reverse complement strand
TTCTTTGTGGGAGATCCATCTATAATAATTGAAAGGAGTTTTTAATGTATAAAATAACAACAAATATAGAGTTACCAATAGCACATTGTTTATACAGAGGGGACTATTCAGGTTTATGTTGTGGTAATGTTTACAGGGACTTAAAAAATGATGGAGAAAAAGATAGATATGAATTAGGAAATAAAGTATTGCCAATTTTACACGGGCATAATTACTTTGTTACCGTATCCCTTTCTTCAGAAGAACTAGACAAAAATGGAATGATAGTTGACTTCAAAAAGATGAAGAAAATAATTCATTCTTATTTTGATCAATTTGATCACTCCATGATTCTTACTCCGGATAATCCTCTCGTTGAAGTTTACAAAAAGAATTTTGAAGAAAACAATATTGATTTTGAAAGGTCAAGACTTTTTGTTTGGGACGAAAACCCTACTGCTGAATATATGTCTAAATATTGGTTCGAAAAAATGAAGGAATCATTTACTAACGAAGGTCTTAAATTAACTCATCTTGCAATTACGGTAGAGGAAACATCCCACAATTCCGTAACATACGAAGAGGATATTTAATCTAATCTTTAAAAGGAAAAGGATATGTGTAAAATATTCATTGGAGAGGCTGAGAAAAAACTTGGTTTTATTCTTTACAATCATTTGTATGCAAGGGATCAAAGAGATTTCACAACAAAAGATTTGATGCTGGAATTAGGAAAATATAATTTGGATTTCACCCAGGAAGAACTCAGGAAGAAATTGATAATTTAATATCCAATGGATCCGTAAGATATTCAGTTGGGTGTTACACATGTCTTTTGTGAGACGGTAGGGTAGGAAAACTAATTCATAGAATCCACAGAAATAATTATTTCTGTGGATTTTTTTTGGCATTCTTGCATCTAAAATCACCTATATTATATGTGAGGTACAGATAAATGGAAAAGATTACACTCAGACAATTTTTAGAGTTTACAAACTTATACGTTCCAATTTATATTGAGGACGAATTTCAGAGACATACAACCGAACTTGATTGGCCAGGACACCTTTTGAAAGTACTTGGAGACAAGAAGCTCAGTTGTCCAATTGATTATTTCCGCAATGTAGACGGAGGTCACATGGGGGATAAGGAAAAAGCAAGAAAGGATTGCTTTGTAATTGGAATTGGTTACAAGAATTGGGAAAAGTATTTCGGTGAGGAGTAGTTTATGAAATACGTTCACTGTAAATATTGTTGGAAAGGCTTTGGAAAAGTTGGTGATAAATGCCCTCTTTGCAGAAAGGTTTTGAAGTAGGGGTACAGCAATGAAATACGATCACAGACTTGTAAAGGAATCAAATAAAAAGAGGGCAGAGACGGAGCTCAAAGAAGCTATAAAGAAAGCATTGAAAGCTGGCCTTTATTACGAAGATATTTGCGAAGTAGTTGCAAAGACTATAAACGAAGCAGCTGAGGAGAAAGAAAATTAAAGGTAACGAAGAGATGCTGAAAAGCACCATGGGGGGTTACAAAGGACCAAAGATTTATGTAAGATATACATTTCAAACCCCTGAAATGAAGAAAATGGGTGCCAACTCTTTTGGCTGTTGCTATTTGAGGAGTGTACCCCTTGTTACAAAAATCAATACAATGGAAGGAATGGCAGACATTGTAGAGGCCATTAAACATATAAACAATTTGGATCCAAACACTGCTGTAATTATTGATTGGATTTGTCCTTTGCAGGAGTAGCTTTTATGGATGTATTTTATAATTTGGAAATGTCAGAAGGAAGTGTACTTCAAAGATTATACAAACTCTATGGTGATGTGCACATTCGCACTTTTAAGCAGCAATTTTATGATGCAACCCTTTCTGAAAAGCAAAGAATAAAGGCTTTGATTGCTTGGAGCAGAGAGGGTGACAGATAAACCTTTAAAAAACATTTTAGGAGGTTACAAATGCTAAAGGATGATTTTTATTTTATTGATAATAAAATTGCAAAAGAGAATATCGGAGAACACGATGGAGACAATCGTTTCCTTTGTGAAGATCTCGAAAACATGATGAATGCTTTTTACGAAACTCACTCGGGCTGCACTCCAATCGGAATTTGTTACGAAGATGAGCACCCTCGTTTTAAAGGATTTTTCCCAATGGTTTTTGAGGATGAAAACGGAAATCGTTTTTATGTCCACATTGATATAAAATCAATAAAAGAATATCTGGAGTTAGACCTATAATATATGAAAGGAGATATAAAATGGAAGCAACTATAACACTAAAAGATGCTAATGATTCTCTTTGCGTTGCTATCAAAAAAGCAATTGCAGAAAATAAAGAAGGAGATGATATTTCTTCCGCAATTGAAGATAACTTTTACGACATTGATCCAAGTGGAGACAGATTCACCCTCACAGACTTCATTCACGAATGGTTAGAGGGAAGTGGAAAAGTTGTCTATACAGATCTTGAAAAGGGTTATCAGAATATTGAAGGTGAAATAAAAGTTGGTACAACAGCCGACGGAGGAGAAGTTTACCTTAAGTATCAGTTCTCTGATTCTCCATACAATGATGGAGGATGGCCTGACTATTGGAACGGATATGGGGATTACCTTACTTATGAGGTAAGGGCTCCAAAAAAGGAAGATACTCCTAAGGCATCAGAAGAAGTAGCAATTCCTCCTGCACATACAGGAAAGGATTTCAAACGTTTGCAGGAACATGCTTTTAAGTACCCTGAATCAAAAACAGGTGAAATTAAAGAAAGGGATTTGTTCGTTTTGGATATCATTGATGGTGATTCCGTAATGGGTATTTCACTTCACGATTGTCCTGACAGGGAAGCCATTTTGAGCAAAGCTGCTGAATTGAACGACCTGATTTCAAAGAATATGAAAAACTTCAGACGCTTCAAATTTGACAAAATTGTAGAATAGGAGGAAAATATGGGAGCTTATATTAACAGAGACACTACGGAAGAGAAAATTGAGTTCTGTACAAAGTTTGGTACAAAGGTAGAAAATTGGGAAAGCATTTTTGATGATCCTTCAAAATGGTACAAAGAAAATGTTTCAATAAAAACTCTTCCTGTAATTGATCTTAACAACGGAGGCTTCCATGCTTTCGGAGTTGGATATTGTGAAAGGGAATTTACAATGTTTATGGATCCTTCTGATCCAAGAATCGAAGGAGTCTATCTTGTAGATCGAAAAGCTTTGGAAAAAGAATCCGGGGTAAAACCCTATTTGAGGAGTTAAAAATGGTAGAAAAAGAACCAATGACTGTAGCTGATCTGTGCAGCCAACTTCAATCGTTGGCTCATGAAGGTTATGCTATTCACGCACTTGAAATTGTAACTGAAACAGGTGATTACAAAGTTGTATTAAATAACCCAACTTTGGAAATAAAAACAACTAAAGACCATACAGTTAAGCTTTTGTTTAGAAATCACAATCTTTAAAAAAAGGAATCCAGGAAGTTAAAAAGTTCCTGGATTTTTTTATTTTAAAAAAATACTAAAGTTTTTTGAATATTTTTAAAGTTTTTCACCTATATTATATCTGAAATTTTTAGGTTGAAGAGGTGAGAAATTAAAAATGGCAAAAATGGATTGGCTTGTAAAAGAGCTCAATGAAAATAAAAATTACAAATACAGAATTGCTGAGACAGGACAGAATTTCGGTACAGTCTGTATGCCAACAGGTTATGGCAAATCAGGTGTTATTTTTGAGGATATTGTATATCAAATCCGTAACTGGAAAAGGAATGACAAACCCCTGATTATCAATCTCTCAAGCCCAATTTTGAAATTGACACAGCAAACAATCAACGACATGTTGCAGACTTTATCCCAACTTTCAGGAATTGACAGAAGCCTTTTCCACTTTTATATTTGCTCCTCAGACTGCGGTGAAAGTTATGAAGAGTTAAAAAATATTGGGGTTCGTTCTGAGGACTTTGAAAAACAACCTGCTGATTCCTTTAGGGAAATTTGTTTAGTTGCCACTTGTCATAAATCTTTGTGGAAGTTTATTGACAAGTTTGCTAACTTTGATGATGCAAAAAATATTTACACAATTTCTTCTTATTTGGATGAAGCTCACAAAATTGCAATTCTCCCAGATGAAGTGGATAGAACAAAATCAGAAAAGGTATTTTTTCAATATAAAAGAACTCTTACAGTAAAAGAATATGAGGAACTTTCTGATGAAGAAAAAGGCTATTATAAAGAAACAACAAAGAAACAACTTTTGAACAGACTAAAGGAATATTGTTTAATTCAAAACAAAGTTTCAGAAAATACAGTTATTGATTTGGATTTGATGGAAACTTTCTCAACAAAAATCTATGCTGTAACTGCTACCCCAAACTCTGAAATTACAGATGAGTTGTATTCTACCCAGAATGGAAGAAACAGAGTCTGGGGAGAAAAAGCAAGAAAGCAAAATCATAAAAAGGTTTATACAATTTTCGTACCTGCAACTCAAGCAATTAACGAAGATATAATTTGTCCTCCATTGGTAAAAATTGTACCTTCAAAAGCAGATAGCATTACGATAACTTTGCTTGAGGATTTGATGCAAGAGGCAATTAAAACAAATCCAAATATCAAACATAAGATTTTGGTAACTCTGAGAACTACGGAAGAAGTAAAAAACATTCGAGACGAACTTGAAAGGCTGGGAAACAAAGTTTTCTCAACAGACTCAAGAAATGGCTTTGGAGAAGAGGAGGATATAAATTCAATTCAAGACTTTACCAAAGAAGTTGAAGAGTTCGGAGGAAATTGTTTTGTACTTCACATTCGCCAATTGATTGAAGGAATTGACATTTCGGGCTTAACGGATTGTGTTATTTTCACAAACGCAGAAAATCACAATTTGAACAAACAGGATTATAAAAGATATGTACAAACAATTGGAAGAACTTTAAGACTTGGAAAAGAAAGGGGTATTTCAAAAGATAAAAGGCTTAAAAATTCCGCAAATGTTTATTTTGTAACAAAAAATGAAACTCAGCTTAGCCAATTCCGAAATTTTGTAAACAGTTACTATGGTTACGGAAATGTGCACTTTTTTGAAGCAAAATTCGAAAGCAAAAAAGGTGAAGGTGATGATGGAAAAGAGGAGTTGTACACAGGTTCAGGTTTTGATTTTGACGAAACCCTAGACTCCGAAACAACTGTAATTGAAAAACTTTGGATGTCAACAAAGGAGGAGCTTGATAAGTTAAGGGAAATGATTTTGAAGCTTCCAAATAAATCCTATGTTTTTGAAAAGATTTACGGTATTTGTATGGCCCATCAGGGTGAAATAAACGGTGAATTTGATACAGAGGATTATTTGTATAACAGGGATATTCAAACTTACCTTTTTGATAAAGTTGGAAACTATTTGGAAGACATAAATGGGAATCCAAAGGGTTGGAGGGAGCTTTGCGAGAAAAGGAGCAAAAAGGATGAATAAAGATAATTGGGAAAACAGATCAATTTATAAACTTTCTAAAAAGGAAGTTTTCTACAATGCGAAAGTTACTAGCTTTTTGAAAACTTTGGATTTTGAAGATTTAAGGGTTTCAAATGCAAAAGATCTTTTTGATTGGACAAAAGAAAAATCAATTGCTTTTGAAAAATGGTTTTTGTCAAAAAATCCTGACTTCAAAGGTGATTCAAAAAAGTTAGCTGATTTTTTCAAGGGTTTTGTTGGTGAATTTTTCTTTTATACTTTGCTGACTGATATAAAAACTTTGGTTTTGAAAAATTCAAAAGGTGATAGAAAATTGTACACTTTTAGAAATGTGCAATTATCCTTAACTCCAGATTTTGGTGTTGACTTAGTTGCCAAGGTTGATTGCTTGAACGAATCTAAAAAATCAGCAATTCAGGTAAAGTTTTGGAATCCAGAATCAAAAGAAATGATTAAAAACGGGTATGCTGCCCAGGTTTACGGACAGGCAGTTTGTGATAAACAAATTGAACCCTTTGAAAGTGAAAATGTTTTCTTTTGCTGGTTAGGTTTAGATAAAAAGATTTCTCCTTTTTTGAAAGAAAACGATTCAATGAATAAACATTTTGTTTTCTTTGGAATGGAAACGCTGGATGAGAATGTAAACAACAAAAACAAAACATTTTGGGAAAGCACTTTAGTTGGGGCCTTCAAAAGTTTTTAGAAAAATTTCAGGATTAAAACCTATTTTATATTAAAGAGGTACAAAAGCTATGTCTTTACTTGATATCAAATTCACAGAGCCCAAGCTAAAAGATTTCAAGTGTTTTAGGTTGCCAATTGATAATCTTCCCAAATATAAGGAAGCATTGATCTTTGGAAATGTGTACAATTTCTTCGGTACGTTCATTGATGGTGATTTTGGATTTACTCAGACATCTTTTTCGGGGGAAGGTTCAGCTGACAACTTTATGAACTTTGGTCAGTTTGTACTGAATGGCGGTCATGCAACGATAATTGCTTCAAAAGAAACTTGTAATTACTATCGTAGATTGTACAAAGAGTTTTATAAAGCTGGCTTTGGTACAACTCATCCAAATGTTACCTTTTTTGAAATTGATGATATCAAGTTTTTAACAGGTAAGTTTAAGGTTAAAGAAGGCAAAGAGGAAAAGATAGTCAAAGGGGAATACTTTTGGTCCCAAAATAAAAAGGAAGAATGGTCCTTTGATTGGCTAACCTTTTTGAAAACTATATTTAAAGAGAGTGAAAAAAGAAATATGTCAGTTATAATGAATCCCCCATATCAAGATGGATTATATAAGGGTATTACAAAATATCTACTATCTTGTTTATCCAAAGAGAATTTGGACCTCGCAGAACTTTGTCCCTGGGAGTTTGTGGACAATTACAGAACAAAATCTTTTTGGGAAACGATTGATCCTATTTTAGGGGAACTAGAGTTTATTGACAACGGAAATAAAACCTATTTTGATATAGGAAAAGATGAATTAGCTGTTCTACAGCTTGGAGAAAAGAAAGATAGCCTAGAAAATCATCAGAAAAAAGATAAATACAGAGATAGTCCAGTATCTAGACTGCTTTTTGAATATTCTAAAAGGAATCCCAGATATGAGGTTATTGTAACTATAAATCGTAAACCTGATATCTACAAGGGTAAAATAAGCAACTCATTACTTTTTGCGAAAGCAATGCGTGGTGTATTTCACTTTGGGGGTAACAATGTGGATTACCTTTTTAACCAGGGTCTTGTGGACATCAACTGGGCAGGTGATTCCTCAAAATATGGTACAGATCTAACAGTACTTGTTTTAAAGAGTGAAAAAGAAAAAGAAAATCTTTGTAAATGGGTATACAATTCAGAATTAGCAAAGTATCTTTTAAAAGAATTTTGTGACAGTTTTGATAAGTATTCAAATTCATGTTTTGGAGCCTTTATACCTTTTGTAGATTGGTCTAAAGAATGGACTGATGAAAAAATTATAGATGAATTAAAATTAAAGAATGTTTTACCAAAGGAGATAACAAATGAGTGACTTTTTACAGGAAGTTTTACCCTGTATTACAGAGGACAATGTAAAAGCTGCTTCCTATATCCTAAACTCAATACTTACAAAGCTTAAACTCAATTGGAAAAAATTAGATCATAAGAAGAGAATAGAGCTTTTAATAACGTCTATTATGCAAAACGACTATAAACTACAAACTGATGTCATAGCTAAAATCAATGAGGATTTTGGTGTTTATGAATCAACCTGGGGTAAATTATTAAAAACGATTGTCAGTTATCCCCAAAGGGCCGAAAGCATTTTTGAATTGTGTAAAGAAAAGGGTTATTTGGAAATAAAAGAAAGAAATGTAAATTGCAAAATAAAAATTAAAAAAATTGAAAAGTTATCAAATGACCTAAAGTGGGGTTTTCACACTGCAAAACGTAAAAATCCAAAAAGCTTACCCGTAGCATACTTTTATGGGGCAGAGATTTTTCACGACGAGTCCGTACCCAAAGGAACTGTCTATATTAGATTAGAGAAGTTAAGTGAGGATGAAAGTCTTTTTGCTATTTTTAGCCTTCCTGAGGTAGGAAATGAATAATTTACAAAAAGAAAGTTTTGAAAAAACCCTTCAAGATAAAATAGATCTTTTTTTCTCAGAAAATAATTGGAATGTAAACAACTATGCCTCTAATCAATTAAAAGAAAGAAAAGATTTAGGGCAATTCTTTACACCTTCAATACTTTGTGCAAAAATGCTTGCAAAGTTGAGTAAAGTAAAAGAGGCATATTTAGATGAAGAAGGAAATGTAAAGGAGGAATACAAAACAAAAAACCCAGTTATTTCGGGTGAACCTCTTTTTGATCCAACTGCAGGTTGTGGAAACTTATTAGCTGCAGGAATTGCAATAGGTTGGGATCCTGAGTGGATTTATGCAAATGAGCTTGATCCAAAAATACATGAGGTACTTGTTGAGGGATTGACGAGTCTAAAGGTAGACGGAAGATCCGTTCCAAAGGATCATATTAGATGTGGTGATATTTTTGAAATGACAAAAGAACATTTTAAGCATATGGATGAACGGAAGCCAATTTGCGGAATTCTGTTAGATGAAATCCCGAAAGAAGAATATGAAAAATTAAATGAATCTGAAAAGAAACTATATTTTGCAATCTGCGACAATAAAACAGGAAAACCTACAGGTAAGTACAAAAGGAAGAGAGTAAAAAAGGAGAAGTCAAATAAACCTTTTAGCCTGAATCAGAATGAAGAAAATAAAAGATAGATCTACAGACCTTTATAAAGGCTGCCACCGTTATATGGATGTTTCAGAACTCCTAAAATAATCTACACTTTCCGAAGCATTCTTCGATGTATTGCAAAATAGCGATCTGTAGTAATTTTTAGAAACTCCTTTACAGGAAAAACCCTATAATATAATTGGCGAGGTATAAGAAAATGGAAGATCATGAAATACTTGTAATTGATAAAAGAGTAAAGGTTACAGAACCAGGCACTACAAGGATATTTATTCTCCCAAGGGAAAAGATTATTGAAAAGTACAAAGGTGAGTATAACGAATTTTGTATATCAAATCTTGATAGAGATTATCGTTATATACAAATTTGCCAGGGTAACGGTAAGCGTCTTGATGTTGAGTACAGAGTGCAATTTATCTTTATGGATAACGAGTTTGTAGAAATTTCTAGATGCTACAAAGTTGTAGATGAAAAAGGAAACGAGGATTTCCGACATACAGATGCTAAGGAAGTTGCAGATTGGGTTAACAACTTTCTGGGTGTTAATACTTACTCTGCAGAAAATTTCAATATAAATGCAATCAAAGATCATTTTCAGAAAGTTCGCGATGATGAAAGATTTTGCGAAAAGGCTAAAAGGTTTTTAAGGGATTTCAAATCTTTGCTAAAAGATTATAACTTTTCACTTGAGGGTGAAGCCTATGCAGACTACGAAGCAGCAGCTGCAAAGATTTTAGTTCACTCAGAAGACTTGCATAGAAGTGCTCCTTTTATAAATGTGAGTTACAACGACTCTACTGATGTTGTAGATGAAAGTGACATTGTCTTAAACTAGAAAGGATTTATTATGAAAACAATAAACTTTAAAAATTATCAGGTAAAAGTAATCTCCTTAAAAGAAGGTTTATGCAATCAAGTTTTAACAGAAGTATACAAAAAATCTGACAAGACCCTGTTTTTAAGTTTTTTTAGGAATTTAAGGGACTATCTTTTAGATAAAAAAACTAAAAAAGATTTTGAGGATTTCAATGAGAGAAATCATTTTGGGTTATTTCAGATAGACTCCGGTTTAAGTGGATACTACGATGCTACAGAAAACAAGATCATTTTTCTTTTAGATAAAAATATTTTGGATTCAATAACTCTGTTAGATGAAGGGGAATTGTATGATCTAGCAGACTATATTTGGACAGCTTTTGTACATGAGGATACACATTTTCAGCAACAAAATAAAATTGATAAATCAATGAGTAAGAAAGGTTTAAAACCCTTAAAAATAAATAGGAATTACATTCAATACGACCAGGATTTACCATACGATTTAGATATTGAAAGAAATGTAAAATATTTTTCGAATCAGTATGAAGTAGATGCTTTGGCCAGGGAAGTAGGGGAGAAATTAAAAATTCTTTATAGGCTGAATGGTGAAAAGGATGAAAAAGTAATTCACAAAACTGTTAGGAATATTTTTAATGATATTAAAAATAACAATCTACCAAAGAATAATAAAATCGTGGATGCCGAAGAAATTAAAAAAGTAATAAATATTTATTGGGACCCTAGAATCAGTAAAAACGTAAAACTTGACTTTTTTGGAACGCTGTTCGAATACCTTTACGACGAAGAGTACAAGTAGAAGCTAATCTAGCAAACTTTTTTGAAATTTCCTTCAAAAAATACCCTATATTATAAACATGAATGAGATAATTAAAATCCTTATGAAGAGAGACAATCTTTCAAAAGAAGATGCCTGTGCTGAAATTAAAACAACCTGGGAAGAAATCCAGGATGCAATAATTGAGGGTGACTCTGACCAATGCGAGGATATTTTGATGAGCAATTTAGGTCTTGAGCCAGATTATCTCCCATACTTTTTGGGCATATTTTAAGGAGGTACGATTTATGTCAGATAAAGTAAAAGCAATCAAAGAAGCAATTGAGAAAGGTACTTACAAGGTGGATTCAGAAACGACAGCTGAAAAGATCATTTTACTTTTTGAATTGGGGATGTTTTAAAATGAACGATATCAAAGAAATCCTGGGTGATTCAATTTTAGCCCAGATCCACGTAGGTGTAAAAATCAGACTTGTTTGCCAATTCAATTCTCACCCTGAAGCAGGACTCCAGGATGCTTCAATTGAAGGAGAAGGTTTTACTTTTGAAGATGCCTTGAAAGCACTTGCTTACAGACTTAACGAAAACATTACTTCAGTTGTTCAATGGGCAAAGGCAAACGGTGAAAACAATATAAATCCAAAAAAGATTGGTCTTAACAATTTGTATTATTACTACTTGGAAACTACTCACGGAAAGATTTATCTGGGTACAGAAAATCCAAGTTTGTATGATCCTTATTGTTATCCACACGAACAGAAAACACTTTACAATCCTTCAGGCTATGGAATGGCAAGTCTCTTTCCTCAGGAGTCTTTTACAGAAGCAGAAAAGAAAGCACTTCCAATGGATATACTTGATTCCTGCGTACGGGATTACATTAACAAAGAATTGAAAGATGCCTTTGATGAGGAAGTTGAACGTCAGGAACAACACTCAAGAGATTATGTTGGCCGTAGGGTTCGGGAAATGGTTGATCACTATAAACTTACAAAATCAGATTTGTTGAAAATCGTTCAGGATATGGAGGATGATTAAAATAAATGGACAAAAATCTTAATACTAAGGAGGTTGCTGCTGAAGTCACTAATCGTAAAAAGATTGGTATCTTTGGCGGCACTTAACTTTCGATCCTTGGACTGTCGGGCATGCAGCTGTACTTACAAAGGCTTTCGAGCAGAAACTTGTTGACAAAGTATTTATTGTTCCTACAACGGTAAATTATTATCGCCCAGACAAACGTTATCTTTTTTCTTTTGATGAAAAGTTGATTATTATTAAAGACTTTTTGGTTGGTTTCAAATACGATGCTGAAATCGATACAATTGAAAAGGATAAAAGTGGGGATTGGAGAACAATTGACCTTGTTCAGTTTTTCAAAGAAAAATTCCCAAACGATGATCTTTATTTGATTATTGGAGAAGATTCTTTCAAGGAGTTCAAAACTTGGACTCGTTACGAAGATATTCTCAAATATGTTAAATTGATTGTAGCTAACAGAAAGGATCACGTAAGTAAAACTTTGAAGATGAATGACAATCTTAAACAAGGTTTTGATTCTTATCGTAAGGATTCTGGACCTGATGCAAGCAATACTCCAATTCCTATTATTGAAGCTATCCCACTTGATATGGGAAATGCCTTTGAGGATTGTTCAGCCACAAGGGTTCGTAATCTTTTAATTGAAGAGCTGATGGATATGTACCTTTCCGATAGAGATTGGTACAACGATATTGGTTAACTATAATATTAACATGACTTACATTTATGATGAACAAGTTTTGGCATCAGTTTATTGTATAAAAGGTTGGAAAAAATATACAAGGTCCTTTTTGGAATCCGCATATTACTATCAGGCAGGACAATTATCCATAAGTGGAGTTATATGGATTCGCCCAAAAGAAAAGGAAACAGCCCTAGATGAACTTGCTGAAAAATATAAGAGTATTTTCAAAAAGAAAGAAAAACATATTGAAATTACGCTAGATCAAAATTCTATGTATCAAATGTTTTTGGAAGGATACCCAAAAGAAGATCAGGAAGTTCTAGCAGCCTTTGTAAAAATGATAGCCGGTTAAAATTAAGCCTCCAAAATTACGGAGGCTTTTATTTTGCAAAACTAATTGAATCATTAAAAACCAAAAATAAGGTGGGTATATAATATGAACTTTGAAGAGTTTTGCAAAATGAATTGTATGGAGGAAAAAGAAATAGATTCCTTCAAAGAGTGGCTTCTCAAAAGAAAAGATAATTTGGCCGATAGATCTATTCAGAATTGGTTATATGTTTTCAATTTATTTTTTGATGGAGTCTTACAAGAAGATTAAAATAAAAAAGGTTCCTCTCAGGAGGAACCTTTTATCATGTTATACAGGAACACCTTCGTATTTGATATCCCTTTTCATTCTTTTGTTATATGCCTCTACAGCATCCTTAATTTCCATTACTTTTTCTTCTTCACCGTGTTTGTAAAAGTGACCTTTGATTTTTTCTTTACCTGTGAATTCACCCATTTCATAACCTGTAATGTGTTTGTAATCCCTAATATCAGAAATTTCAGGTTCCATACGATGGTAGATTCCCTCACAAGGATAACGAATCTTATCATGTACACAGGAATTAATCAAAGACTTCATTAATTCTTTTTCTGGCTTCCAAACGTAAACGTCCAAAGAGTCATGGATTGTATTAAAAATCTTGCTGGTCAAATTCCAAAGCTTCATATAATGTTCAGCTGAAACCCAACCCAGATAAATAAATACAGTTTCCCCTGATTGTACACCTGCGTTTGCGGCGTTGTTCATTAAATGGGAAAACATATATGCAAAGAATTTTTTATCCACTCCCTCTAGTTTACCATTAGCATTAACATTCATGTAAGCTAACTCAGGAGCCCATCTAACAGCCCCATACCAAAGTCTTGTATAAAAATGTTTTAGTGCAAAGGCATGTTCTCGATCAATACGAGTTTTCAATCCTTCATAACCATTCAAGAATGCTTCACGCATTACTGTGGCTACTGCTAAGAATTTACACTCAACATCACATCTCATTTCCTCACCACGATAACCCCTTTCGTGGTTCTTTCTTGCCTTTTGCTGCAAATCATTTAATACATCCTCAGAATGTGTAAGTCTTATAAAGTCATCACAATCCTTTATACTAAAATCAGAACTCTGTAGGATGCTAGAGAATGTTGAGGCCTGAGCGCCAAACATTAGGCCAAAGTTTTCCAACTTACTTGTCTGTCTCCATTTAGCATAAGGCTCAAGTTTTTTCATCTTGATCCAATCCTGAATGGTAGCAGGTCTTCTGTTTATTTTTAACATTTAAGCTCCTTTCGACACCTTTGTGTCTCACAATAAAAAATATAGCTAATGTTTGTTTTTGTTGAAAAAATATAGCTCCAAAATCAGCGGTTTGCACTAATATAAAATATGGAAGATAAGAAGAAAGAAAAGATGAAAATCTTTGAGAAGGAAAACAGAGTTTATAAATATTATCTCAACGGAGTTGAAGATAAAAAGGAGTCTGTGGAATTTATCAAAGATTTGTTTAAAATTGAATTATTAAATTCGGACAAATCGGAAAATCTTGATTTGATTAAACTTTATAATATTGTGGGCTTTGATAAATTCTTTGAAATTATTTCCTGTTTCGGTTCTCAATCTATCAGAATTCCAAATTCAGAGAAAATTAAAAAGAATTTGATTCTTAGTATAGCATATTATTATACAGTTATGTTAGGTGTCCCTGCAAAAGAAGTTGGACATCTTTTAAGTGAGAAGTTAGGCGTTTTCAATTTGAAGCAAAAGAGTATAAAATCTTTGGTAAATAAAATGCAATCGGAATTGGAAACTTTAGCAAAAAGAGTAAATGAAAAAGCTAAGGAGGATGAAAGTGTCGGAGAATAATTTGGTTAAAGATGATAAGAGTTTAGCCTTAGCAGAAACAGCTGTAGCCTCTATGGAAAAAGGTTCTGAAGTTGCTGAGGTTACCCCAATAGATGAAGTAGTAAAATCCCTTGCTGATTTTACAAAGGATGCCTTTGCTGTTACAATGGAGTCTACTAGGTTAACTAGGGCTTTGGAGAATAGTTTAATAGATGATTTGAAATCTGATAAGTTATCCTCTGCTGAAAAGATTTCTTTATATAATGTAGAAAGAAGTGCTTCAAACGATAGGTTATTTAAGTTGCTTACACCTACATTCCAGGCAATTAATGAAAAACAAAGAGCCGAAATTGAATCTGCAAGAAGAGCAGAACAATTACAAAGTCAAAATTCCGGTGGAACAAACTTGCAGGTAAATGTAAATGCAGGTTCAGGTGTGGATGCCAAAGTTGCAGAAATGGCCACCCCAGAAGTAAAAACAGGTCTTTTGGCAATGAGTAATTTATTACAGGCCTGGGGTGCACACGCACAAAAAGAAAACGAGGAAAAGGAAGACTAATTTAACCATGAAAGAGGATATTGAATTAAAGGAACTTGCTTCCATTTTTGAGGAAAAAGAACCTGATACAAAAGAGGATATAAATGAGGCCGTAAAACCTTATTTAAACCTATCTAAGGAAGAAGAACCCTTTGATATGGATTTTGAGGAATTAAGTGAGGAAGAATTAAAAGAGGCCAAAAGATTCTTTTTAAAGGAAACAGCCACAAAGTTGTTAAAATTATCACAACTTATTTCTTTGGATTCAGATGCTGATTGGTTATTAGAGGAAATTGAAACAGACCTGGGCTTCAAAAGATTAGATAAGAAAGGTAAAATTCTTTCTGATTATAAAAGATTAAAAATGTACTTAAACAGATTCAGAAAGGAATGCGTGGATCTATGGAAGAGATACAATTCACTCGCAAATAAAAGAAAGTAATAGTTTTAAAAAAAGTTTTCCTAAATCCTTTGGTTTTATTGCCAAAGGATTTTTTTTTTGGATTTCAATCGCCATACTATATTATGGATATGGCAAGTAACGATATTAAACAAATTACAGACCGGGATCACGCGAGGTTGAGACCAGGTACCTATGTTGGAGGATCAGAAGTAGACGAAAAAGGAAGAAATTCCGAATCCCTGCTGACAATTATTAGGGAGGCAACTGATAACTCCATTGATGAAATTAAACAAGGTAATGGGGATACTATTTGGATTGCTAAAGAAAAAATTGCAAAGCCAAATGTAGAATTCGAAGAGGATGTTTCCTATATAAAACAATGGTATAGTTATCTCGTTGGGGATAATTGTGGTGGTATCCCTATCAAGAAAACAGTTAACCTTCGTAATGAAGAAGTTACAATGACAGAATTGGCTGTTGAGAACTTTAGGGCAGGTTCAAAGTTTGATGCTGATGATCGTGTTGATGTGGATTACATTGGTATGAATGGTATTGGTGTTTCTGCAACAAACTTTCTCTCAACTCAGTTTGTCATCTATTCACATTTAAGTTGTCACGACTTGAAAGAAACCACAGAATACGTAAAAGGGCTTGTAAAGAAAAACAAAATTACAAAATCAAACTCAGAGGATTGGTACTATAAAGTTTCTTATGAATTTGGTATTAGAGTAAAAGAGGAACTTGTAAAGTTTGACAATGATGAAATTCTGCAGAAGTTTGCCAAACAGAAAGTAAAACCTTCCACAGTAACTTGGTTCGTTCCGGATCCACAGATTCACAATACAGTAGATGCAGACATCCCTGTAACATTCCGTTATATGAAGTATTTGAATCCTAAATACAAATTCTTTATGAATTGGAAAGAGGATAAGGATGTACCTAAATCTTATAAGTATAAGGATGTCGTTGTAGAGAAAAGGGAGTTTGATGAGGCAGCTTTGGCTAAACTCACAGACAAACAAAGAAAAAAGGTAATGCGTAATAATAAACTTACTTTTACTTTTGCAATTGAACCTATCCCAAACCTTAAGGATGACCCTATACAGGATTTCTCCGTAAACACTCTTTCTACTCAGGAAGGTGTACACAAAAAGTTATTTGTAAATGCCTGGGTAAACGCTTTCTGTGGTTACTTTAAGGATTTAGAAATTCAGAAATATGCAATGATGGGATTGAATGTCCTTTGTATTATGCAATGTTCTGAACCTGAATTTAATGGACAAACAAAACAGAAGTTGTCAGGTTTGCCAGGTTGGTCTACAACAGAAGTACTTCCTAAGCTTGTTCGTTCTTTTACAAAAATTATTTCGGAGAATGAGGAAGAGTTCAAAAAGTATTATGAGGATGTAGCTGCCTATACAGCAGCTAGACAAAATATTGGTAAAATTAAGGAACTCAAAAAACAATTAAGTGATGTAGTTGCAGGTAATAAATCTGCATCCTCTTATCTTCCAAAGAAACTTTTGGATTGTCCTTGTAAGGATAGAACAAAAGCTGAGTTGTTCTTTACTGAAGGTTTGTCAGCCGCAGGAGCTTTGGCAAAGGCTAGAGCAGGATTGGATTATGTAGCCATTATGCCTTTGAGAGGTAAGATTCTTAATACGGTTGGTGAAAAGGTAGAAAAGTCTTTGGAGAATGTGGAAATCTCAGATATCACAAATGCTTGTGGTGGAGTAGATGATGTACACTTGCCTTTGGAACAATTACACTTCTGGAAATATATCATTGCAACAGATGCTGATGCTGATGGATATCAAATTGGTGCTTTGTTGTTGGGAGACCTCCTACAGAATCATAGATTCCTTTTTGGTACTAAGGAAAACAACTACGAGGATTCCAGAGTATATATTGCGGTTGCCCCTTTGTTTGCATTCTTTGGTGTAGATGGTAAAAAGGATGCTAAAAAGTATTTCTATTCAGGCCAGGAAGCATTAGCCACAGAATTTGAAAAGAACCACAAATATAAATCTTTCAAACGTTTTAAAGGTCTTGGAGAATTGAATCCTAACGAATTAAAGGATATGTATCTAAACCCTGAAAACAGAAAGTTGGTTAAAGTAACTCCAAAGGATGCAGAAGATGCTTTGGATGTTATTAACAAGAAAAATAAGGACGTAAGAAAGGAACTTCTGGTTCGTAATAAGGTCTATACTAATGATTTGATTATTCTGGAGAAAAAATAAATGGCAGAAAAGAAAACTACTACAAAAAAGGCTACCGCAAAAGCTACAAAGGCTAAAAAAGAGCAGGAAGTTATTAGCACTTTTGAGTTAGGTGATAAGGATGAAATCACAGCAAAGGATTATGTGGAACATGCCTATGTAACATACGGAAGAGACATTATGTTATCCTCCTACCAACAGGGAAGACAATTCCTTGATAAATATGATGGTTTGAAAATTTCATATAGACACATGATCCAAACTCTTTTGGAACAGCCTGACTCTACCGTAAAAACACATGCTATTTTGGGTGACAATATGAAAAAGGTACACTTCCACGGAGATGGAGGTGCTGAGGAAATTGTTTATAAATTAGCAAATGATTTTAAGTGTGTTGAGATTCAGGGTAACTCAGGTTCAAGAACAATGGAACTTGAAATGCCTGGTTCAGCAGGAAGATATACAGAAGCTAAATTGAAACCTGTTATTAGGGATCAGCTGAAACATTTGATGCCTTATGTTCCACAGGAATTAACATTTACAAAGTATTATGAAAAAAGATATATACCTACACCTATTCCTTTAGGTTTAATTGCAGGCTCTAGTGGAATGGGTATTGGTTATCAGCAGAGGGTTCCTGCGTTTACAGCAATGTCAATGTACAAAGCCTATTTGAAAAATGATCCTTCCCTGTTGAGATTAAACTTTGGATATTCTTTGGGTAGCTGTTACGATCCTAGATCCTTTTATGATCATAAAACAAACACAATCAAAGGACCTGATATAAGTGACCAAGAACCAACAGAAAACAATCTGGCAAATCTGAAAAAGATTTGGGAAAGGGGTGAGGGCAGATTAACTTTAGGTATCCCAGTTTACAATACTACTATTGGAGATAGAAATGGGTTCCTTTGTGTTTGTGATCCTGCATTAGGTACACCTAAAAAATCTCCTCAAATTGAAGAGTGGGAAAAAGATGGTCTTATTGAAGTAATGGATCTTTCTGACGAGGTTGGTAAATTATTCTTTGCATTGCAGCCTAGAGTAAGAAAAATTACTTTGGAGGATTTAAGATATGAAATTATGAGTCATTGTAATATTCATATTACAAACCCATTGACCACAATCTACACATTAAATATTGCTTGTGATGATCTTACTGGTAAGGTAGGTCTTTATAATTGGATTGATTTTACCCATTGGAATTATACTCAGTTGTATGAAAAATACAGAACAGATCAGATTTCCAAATTAGACTTTGAAGAATTGATTTGGTACAGCTTTGAGCAGATCGTTGATTTACTTACTGATAAAAAGAATCCTCATGAGGATGAGGAAATTGTAAAAATTATAAACGATAAACTTTCTAAGGGAACTAAAAAAGATAAGGAACATTTGGTTACTCTAGAAGTAGTTCAGGCAGTAGGTGAAAAGGCTTACAATACATACAGAAATGCAAACCCTGCTAAAAGACTTGAGGCTATTGCAAAAGAAAGGCAGGAACTTAAAGATCTTGTTATTGAAGATAAGATTAAGGAATATGTAAAAGCCTGGTCAGATCTAAAAAGGGATGTAAAAGAGTAATTAAAAAAAGGAGGAATTTTTTTATAATTCCTCCAATTTTTTGGCATTTTTATTTTTAAACCGCCTATATTATGACTGTAAATTTTGAAACTAATTTATAAGTCCTAAGGGGATTTATATTAGGATATACCTAAAACGGATGAGGTTCTTAGGAACCAAGAAGGATTAGAGGGTGCACTGCCTCCGTTGCTGAAGGTGCACAATCAAACCGGTTCAGATGTTAGTGGTTTAATTCCGCAAAGCATTTGAAGGAAAAGAAGTAAGAGGATTAAAGCTTTGCGATGGTAGAGTTTTTAGTTTCCTGAACTTTTAGGTTTGATCGCTCACGAGTTTTTCTAACGTACCTCTTAAACATGAACTCGTGAGTGGCTAATTCCAAGAAAGCTGTTAAATCTCAAACAGCTAGTGTTGGAGTAAATGAATCGCTGAGTAGATCGGAAGGTTGAGAACTTCCTTTCGAAAGCCGGTTCGGTTGCCAGTCACCAAATGAAGCTACTGGTTCGCGAGGTTAAGAGACACCTTCCGTAAGTAAAAAAGAGCTTTGAAGAAAAAAGGCTAATGCATAGGCTATTCCGCCAGACG
>JAEEGL010315603.1_pt1 | contig 19540 bp, 18 predicted proteins | sample 9134231 | NCBI WGS metagenome assembly JAEEGL01 (sample SAMN16246548, study PRJNA631951) | gut metagenome | biome: gut microbiome; feature: rumen; material: fiber-attached | host: Bos | place: Iran: Karaj | collected 2018-10 | reverse complement strand
CTACTAATGGTGTCTTATTCATATAAAAATCATTAAATGTATTACAATTCTATTTTGTCGGTCGGGGTTGTAATACATCCTGTAATACATTTAGGCTTTATGATGTCGTAAGACCAACCATGATGCCGTATGCATTTTCAGTGGTGTCCATCCCCTTATTAGCCTCGCTTTCAGCGGTTTAAACTAATAAGGTGCTGGTAATCAGATACTAAAAACGGGAACCCGTAAGGTTCCCATTTGTGCTATTTTGCGGAGAGAGAGGTATCTCTCGCGGAAGGAGAGGTTCCGACCTCTAAACTCTTATAACGTGCTGAAAACCAGCCCTATTATATCCACCATTAATATATATATAAGATGTACACTCTAATACATCTATAATTTCTGATGCAAAAGTAGGCAATTTTATCGAATCCACCAAACATTTTGGAGAAAATCTCAAAAAAAATTTTCCAGCATCAATTATTGCCGCAAAGGTACATCTTTTCCACGAAACAGCCAAACTTTTCACCTGATAAAAGTCTATTCTCTTCATAGAGGTCTTCCGCACTGCGTACATATCTCTATAATATTCCCAAAAAAGTTGGGAACATGGGAACATGGGAACAAAATCAAGCAAAATCACTGTGTTTCAATTACTTAGATTGTTCCCAACATTGTTCCCAGATTGTTATTTGTTCCCAACTTGGTAAGACAAAGTTGGGAACTGATGTATAGTCATCTGCAATCCACAAAATCTGCAATAGTTCCAAATAGTAGCCATTCAGAACTATCATATTATCCATCAATGAATGTGTCTGGGTAAAAGCCGACCCCATTTGAAAGCCTCTCCATTGTCATGTATACTTCTTAGAACACTCCTGCGTATGTTCCAACAACTGATCATCCGAAGGTACTATTCCATATTCCTCGACGTAGATCTGCTCGTACATGTCGTGCCTGTTCTTAATGACATTCAATTCTTCGAGGGTGTCAGACAACTTCCTGACAGCCCAAAGAATGCCCTTGCCAGTAATGCCCCGAACCTCTTCCGGCATATGGTCAGACAATCGCTGAAGGATGCTCTCAATCTCATCCTTCTCTCTCCCATCCTGCCACTTTACGGTCTTAGGCGTAACTGGAAATTCTCTTACAATCTTATGTCTTCCCATAATGGTATACTCGAATCAAGTACAAAGGTACAAAATTTTGGGTATACCTGATATTTTCGTTGACAAAGATTATGGATTCTTCAGGATTTATCGCACTTGTTTGTGTCGAGGGAGTCATCAAGATGTGTCCCATTATTCAAGGGTGACCATCAACTTTCTTACAGAATGAAGGTGTATAAGGGGGGATCAAAGGTCTTGTTCTCCATGCGGCTTGACGTTCTGGTGTCTGGCCGACTTCGGAGGCTCAACCGCCGCCCCGAACCCTTGCTGTTATCTGGTTTATTTCCTGTAAAAAACTGTCTTCCCAGGTGAACTGATGGCAAAAAAAACAACCAGAACCGTTAAGCATTCTAAAAATATTTGGCAGTTCCTTGCGTATCTCAAAGAAAATACCTAAATTTGCAGGCAGCAGGGGGATATATTCGAGAATATTCCAGAGCCTAATAAGGGATTTTCTCGAAATTCGTTGCACGAAGTCCTCAAAATGCCCAAATTAGGCTAAGGGGATTTCCCTTAGAATCCCTGCCCCAAGGCTCTGCCCTGGAACCTGTCAGGGAGTGACCATCTCCCTGCACCCACCGCTCAGAGGTCGAGACCTCTAAGGACTTCGACCTGGCAATCCGACGCTGATCTGCCGAACTCCTGAATTTCCAACTTTTAAAAGAAACAACAATGGCAAAAGGTGTTGCTCAGCATGACCGTAAAAAAGGTCTCTCGAAAGGCGAGGCAGATGAAAACGAAAGGCGTGATAAGACGGAAAATGACTACCGTCGTATGAATGAGCGTCCTCAAAACAATTATGACTGGTCTCGTCAGCATCTAAACTTTGAGATTAAGGACGGCAAGATAATTCCTTTAGGCAGTCAGAAAGATTGCCTATATGACAGATACAAAAAACTTTTACAAGATATAGGTTATAAAGGATATAAGGCTGGAGCATCTAATGAACAGAATGTTTATGTGAGTCTCATACTTTCCGGCAGTACCGAGAAGATGCAGAAGCTCGCATTTGGCAGCCAGAAGGTGGATTATGAGAGAAATCCAAAAGAGTGGCACAACTGGAATGTAAAGCGGTCAACAGGCGAGAACAGTATTGAGTCTTGGGCTATGGACTCTTACAATTTTGTCTGCGAGGAATACGGCAAGGAGAATATTGTAGGTTTTGAAGTGCACCTCGACGAGACCGCACCTCACATCCATGTCAATATTGTGCCGACGGCCATCATGCAGCAGCGCGGTAACGTGTCAGGCTATCACAAGATCCTGATGGGTGATGACGGCCAGCCGAAACTTGATAAGGACGGAAACACAATTCCGGCAACCTACACCAAGGGGAAGCATGTCGGAGAGGTCATCAAGATATCAGACCAGAAATATAATACTCTGTCTGAAGAAAAAAAGAAAGAGTACCGCAAGAACACTCGCGGTACTGTGCGCACCATCAGTTATGCGACCTACTTTGGCTCCACTGGTAGACAGCGATCGCAAGCATTGTCGGAACTGCACACCAAGTATCACAATAAAGTAGGCATCATTTACGGTCTTGATCGAGGTGACGTAATCGCTGATTTACCGGAAGATGAACGCCGGAAGCGTAGGCATAAGTCAAAGAGGGAGGCTTTTGAAGAAAAAGTCCTCCAGTTGATGAAAGAAAAGGCTATTCAGGAAAAGAACGAAGCCTTCAGAGACCGTGACGCTGCCGTCAGGGAGAAGGAGGAACAGAATGACAACATCAGGAGAAACAAAGTTACCCTTATGGAACAGGGTGCCGAACTGAAACGGCTGGAAGCAGAACGGCAGGGTGCCGTCGCTGCCAAGGATGTTGCCGTTCAGGAGGCAGAGAAACAGAAGATTGTCATACAAGACAACGACACGGCCATTGAGCAGCAGAAATCAACTATCTTTGACAACGACACGGTTCTCCAGAATCAGAAAAGGTCTATTCGTGAAAACTCTGAGACTATCGAATCTGGAAAAACGAAATTGAGGTATATCGAGGATGATATCACCTCTGCGAATGCAGAACTGGCAGAAATAAAGGAAAAGATTGAGACGGAAAAGAAAAACCTGTCGGCTATTGAGGAAGAGAAGGATAAGGCTCGAAGTGATCTCGATGCAATGATTGCCGTCAAGGTTTACAAAGAAAACAGCATCGGTGAACGGATCAAGGCACTGCCTGATGTAGAATTCACCGTTCCTGCAGACTTGCTGTCGAGGTTGAAATCTCCGTTGAGAAACCATCCTCGCATTCTTTCTTCCAACTCTCCGCTGACTTTTGAGGAAGTCGCCAGAATAGGACAAGAAGAGATTGATAAGGTCGTCAACAATATAGGGATGATGACATCCAGAAAAACGGTACTCGCTCAGGTTCGAGCCATTTATACAGATGTCACGACAATCCAACTCTATGGAGCCGGAAGAGAACAGAAACGGGCAATTATAGATGCCAACAAGGAACTGTACAAGGATGTCAAGAAACAGTTGGCCAAAGCAGCCAGATATGATGAGTTGGCTAATGCCGGAATAACCAGGGAAACCTATGATGAAGCAGTCAGTCAGGCACGGCGTTTGCCTGAGACGGAAAGGACTCTGGAGTTTGCATGGCCTGGTCTAACTCATGCCAAGGATATTCTCACAGATCCTGCACTGGATCATAAATATATGACGGACGAGCAGAAGAATGCTATCCTAGAAACACTGAAGGATGATACTCCAGAACATCGTATAAAGGATATAGAAAGGGTTCTCGACTATTCTGGTTCTTTCCGAAAGATACCAGAATCAACGAAAGCTGAAGCCATTGAACTTGCAACAAGTAGTATCATCAAGACGATTGCCCAGCAAGGATATAACCTCATTACAGAGGCAACGGCACAGATAGGCTCCATTGCCAAAGACCTGGAGATGTCTGTGGCAGAAGCAGCGGAAACCGCAGCATCAGCAGCCGTATGTCTCATATTCGGCTACATCGATGGGGCAACCACCGTTTCCGCTGGCTGTGGCGGTGGTGGCGGTGGTGGCAACGATCTCCCAAGAAAAAAGGACGATGAAGATGATCGTAGATTCTTCGGACGTTGCCTTGGAGTGGCAATCGGACTGATGAAGCCGAAGCAGCAGCGGACAAGGGGCATAGGTGGACGGCACTAAATCCCCCACCTCGACAGAAAGCTACCCGTTCTATTCCTGAGAGGAATCGAACCCCCTTACAATGCCTATTTTAAAGGGGTTCAGCCAACTCAAATTGTAGTCGAAAGAGGAATCGCCCCCCCCTACAGAAGGTACGAGCCAGCGCGAGGACTCCACTCTACAAGTCCTGGAGATCCTGAGCACCTGGCAGAGGTTTGAGCCAGCGCGAAAACTCCCGCTCAAAGTTCCTGCTCGACAGAAAGTGAATAACGGAATCCCTTTACCGGCGTAACGGAATCCCTTTACAGCGTAACAGAATCTTATTACACTTGTAACGGAATCTTGTTAAATGTCGTCCACCTCAAAATTGAGGTTCCACACCCTCAAATTTGAGATGGAGTTATCAAATCTGAGTATTTTTGTTCAAATATGAACAATTCACGGCAGTCTCAAAACTGTCTGAATTTTTCTGAAATCGGCTGTTCTTCAGGCAGTTGCCCCAAAAACGACCTCATATAAAGCCCGCTGTGGCCATATCGACGGGGTGCTGGATATATTATACCCCCTAAAATCGGGCAAAACGAAAAATCCTGACACTCCGAAAGGGCAAAAAAAGAGCTGCCACCATCCAAAGATGGCAGCAGCTCTTGCCTCCTGTTACACCTCTCCGAACCAATCGCGGGAACGTCAGCAAGGCTATGGATGCCCAACAGCGTACTGCATACGCTTCCTCGGACAGGTGAAGGCCGTTTTTCCAGTCATTATCGGCTATTGCCTCAGACCCACCCAGACATGCTTTCGCACCCGGAACTTCCTAATTCCGCACCTTCACCAATGAGGATCTTCCGGACGATCCCCATGCCATTTCTGGCTTTTACTGGTGCAGTTGTCTGCAGCAGTAAAAAGATTGGAGAGCCGTTTTTCAAGTCGTTATCGGCGTTTGCCTCAGACCCCCGCAGACATGCTTTCGCACCTGTGAATACCTATTCCGCGCTCTCCAATAGGTCGGGAGGCACTTCTGCACGGACACAGTTCCCGTGAATATCCTCCCGATGGAAACCCAAGATCGACGGCAGTCCGATTCCGCCGAGGCGTACATGGCGTTTCCTTTTCAAGATTGGAGAGCCGTTTTTCCCTCATTATCGGCTTTCGCCTCAGATTGGCCAGCCGTGCTTTCGCACCCGGCACTCCCATATCCGCGCTCTCCAATAGGTCGGGAGAGCATCAAGACCGGCACTAAAGCGGACTCTCCCGATGGGCATTTCCAGTGTATCATGGCCGAAGCCCTTTCCTCCACGTCCGAAACGTGACTGGAACCTACCCAAAAGATGGAGGGGCCTCTCAGCGAGTGATGTACTTGCCCCACTCCTTACGCCCTTGACGCTCTGGCGCAACCCTCCAGTTGGTGGGAGGGCTGCGAACCATAAATCCTACGCTTATGCAGTTGGCACTTCCCTCCCGATGGAAGAGATAGCCGTCCATGCATCCAATGTGCATGCAGAAGACTATCCTCCCAGATAAGAAGCAATCTCCTATGTCCGACTACGGACACTCTGACGGCAGGTACGCTCCCATGGGGAACACCTCCTCCGTTATTGACGGCGATGCCGTCTCACGCGCTCAGAGCGTTGCTTCTTAGGTAAAGAGTTGCCTTCCACCCATTATTTCAGGGATGCCCAGCCGTGGGTTTCCCCACCCGGTGCTCCATCCGCAACTCTTTTGAAAATGGGGAATCGCTTCTGTCCTACCACCTGGCACCAATCGCCAGAGCATCATCACGCCGACATTCCCCAGAAGTAAAGAGTTGCCTCCAGTCAGCATCACGCATTCCGTTGCCAGAATCGACCCCCCCACTCGAAAGTGGTAACAAGGAGGCTACTCTTATAGGACGGGGAATCGTCGTACCGGGTGTGGGATCACCTTTCAAAGCAACTGCCATTCCCCTTGTGCGGGACTCTCACCCGCTATTCCCATATAGGATCCTGGCACCGCGACGCTCATGGGATGGTCATACAGGGGTAGTTTTTGGCGAACCCCTCCGCAAGTCCCAAGGCTCCTCACACTGTCATGCCAGGCGAAATTGAGGATCAAAGGGATTTCAAGGCTCAAAATGCCCCTTGCGGGGCGACACCGACGTATCGGCAGGAGCGGCCAATGATCTCAATTCCTTTAGGAACCTGGCACCGCGACGCTCATGGGATGGTCTCATGACAGGTCGTAACCTATCCCCGCACTCCCAAGGCTCATGGGCCGGACAACATGAGGCCGCCGTAACCGCCTCCCGCTTCTCCCATGGCTCAAGTGCCGACATGCCAGGCAGGGACACCGCGACGCTCATGGCCGAAGCCAAGGCTCCACACACTGTCGTGTCCCTTATTTCAGTAACCTGGCACCCAACGACGGGATGCCATCAGGCGACACGTCCGAGGACGCATGCATTGCCAGTGCCAGGCAGAGCTTCTTGATTCTCCGATGGCAGCGAGTTTTATTCGATCAGTCAACGTTGGCCAGAATGTATCTGACACGAAGGAGTTCACAAGAATCTCTTTTCAGAAGATGGATGCCGGTGACGGAGCGAAACCGCCACACAGTTCTGGCCACTGATCCGATATGCCCCACTATTCCTAACTACGCCAGCGGAACGGATATACGCTACGGCAGCACCCATCTGTATCATCATCAATATTTCAAAGAACACAAGACGTTGTGATTAATGGGAACTGGAGGCATGGCCTCTTGAATAAACGATGTTGCCGTTCCCATGACAACTCGTAACCTTTTAACGCCGTCACCTTCTCTGGGTCTGGGCGGGCTCGCAATGATGACCGAAGCCAGGCATTGCGCTGCAAAGGTACGAAGAATTTCTGAAACCACCAAATCTTTTGTCTGGTTCTTGATGACCTGATATCAGGGTTCAAAATCCACTATCTAAGATGATGCGCACGCGAGGCGAAAAACACAATCATGCGGTACTTTACTTTTAAGAGAGTTTAACAAAGAGGGTTGGTCGCTATTTCTTCATTGCTCTGATGCTCTTTACTTCCTCATGCTCCTGGAACAGTTTCATGGCGAGTTCTGCATCAACCATAATCACTCGTCCCTGTTGATGAACTGCGGGTTTAATGATGGTCTCTTTAAGCTTGTGGGCTGTAGGGTATGAGCAGTTAAAAAGATTCTTTATACCAGAAATACCATGTACGTACCTTTTGGGTTTACTTTCTTCCTCTATTTTCTGCTGCTTCTCCAAAATATCAAGAAGTGCCTTTGGAAAAAGAATCTCCCGAAGCTGGCCGACAGTAAGCATAGCAACGGGAGTGTCGTCTGTAATGTTCGTTATATATCTCATTATTATTATGTTTAGATTGCTATTTCTTCATCTTGTTCTGAGTGAGGTTTTCAATGTCATCACGTTTATAATATACGCGCTTGCCTATTTTTACAGGAACCAAATAGCCACACTTCTGCCATTTCCATAGCGTAGTGTGGCTTATCTCGAAACCTTTCAAAACCTCTGTCTTCGGAATGAGGTACTTGTCAATGCCGGGGTACAAACAATCTTTTGAAGCTTTTTTGTTTTTCTCAATCTCCTCCAGTGTTAATAACCTCACAGCTCTTGCAAATTCAAGAATCCCCTTTCCAGTTAATGTTATAGATATGTGATCTGGACTTTTTCTAATCTCAGAAGCCAAACCACTGGCAAGTAGTCTTGTCTCATAATCTGTATCCATGTTTCAAATCAATATTGTACAAGATGCTTCCATCTTTGGCTATCTACTTCATCATGTCGGCTCCAAAATCTTCAGAATAGAAGATACACCCCTTGACTTGCGCATCGGGCTTGAACTCGAATACCTTCATATTGGTCTGCTTGCCGTTCACGTAGCCTTTGAGCGTGACGGTGAACGTTCCGGGATTAGTCATAGGAATGGCACTTAGCGTCACCTCGAAGAGATCACAACTGGCATCCGTCTCGACTGAGTAGTTCCTGAAGGTGTCGCCAACGAAGGTGCCTGGTACTTCGGTTCCAACCTTCTTGCCGTTCTCGTAGAGATCGACATTGGAAGTGTTGCCATGGGTGCCGATAAACATGGCCTGTAGGCTCCAGCCGTTGGTAGCCCCGCTAAACTCCACGTCGATACGATGTACGCCAGTAGTTGTCTTTACGACATTGCCAGGGTCATCATCCTTATCATCACCGCCACAAGCGGCGAATGTCATACACACGATGGCACAGACGGCCATCACAAGAAACTTGATAGAATTGATCTGCTTCATAATATTATGATGTTATTCGTTTATAATCTTTATGAAATACTCAGTAACAAGACGATCCATATCCCACCATCCCTTATATATCAGGGAAAAGAAAAGCCATGCATTTACAATCAGCATTTCAATTGTATATAATTATTTATAGCCGTTTGCGTTTTTATAATCCTCCATTTCAGCCTCGTTATTAAAGCGCATACCATTGTATTCATACGTACCTGGCTTGCCCACGACTGCCCCCATGCTTGCACCAGTGATGGCTCTCATGCCTTCTCTTCCAATCAGGCCCTCAAAATATTTCTGCTCACTTTTCGGAAATACCTGGTCTATTATCATGTCAAGAAAAGTATTTCTAACAGTATTACGGCTGGAACTCTGTCTTGCTCTCTGTGCCTGCAGTTGCCTCTGCCGCTCGTCTGCCATCTGCTGACATATAGGTCTCAGTTTGTCCCTATAAACCCATGTCATAAGGTCTTTATATTGCTGTTGTTTGGAAACGGCTTCTTTGACATATCTATGCATGATCTCCTTCTTAACATTATAGTTATCGCTCTGATTCAGGACATAGTAAATGCCGTCCATATCATCACCTCTGGAACAGAAGGAGTATACCTTTGTTCCTGTTTTCACGACAAAGAGGATTTCTGAGTCGGTGAATCCGATATAGGTTTCCCTATATGACGGAATCATCTGGCTTATGTCGCACCATTTCCTATCCAATGATCTGCCTGCCATTTTTTCCAGATTCCATTTGTCCAGAAACTCCAGTCTTATAGTCTGTCTTTCCAGAATATGGGAAAGTTTGATAGTGCCAAGACCTCTGACCTCATAGACATATTCATCCGTATCATTGTCCGAGTCGTTGTACTGTACAGGAAGGATGTTGGTATAGTTCTTTCTAATATAATCGTTCAGACCATAATACACATTCCTTGCTCCGCTATAGGATGCCATATGGGAAACAAGTATGAGGCCATAGACTTTCTGTGACTGAGAATATGTGTTTATGGTCAATCCGTCGAACATATAATCCCCATATGATCCTGCTGATCGGTCACCACTCTTGTATGAGCTACCTGTTACGGTAAATCCCTTGTTCCTGAGTTGTTGCTTGAAATTAGCCAAATCGCCAGTTATTTTGATTCCACAGAAATCCAAGTGTTCCGTGAGAGTTTTTACCTGACCCTTATCTGGTCCGTCACGCATCACAATCTGTTGTGCATAGGAATGTATGGCAATAGCCATTAACAGTATTCCCTCAATAAACAACTTTCTCATATCTTTCCTTTTTAGTTATTTCTTTTGTCTTCAGGGTGCAAAAGAAGCGTGAACTGATTCCATATCTTTCACTGTAGGCCCTGAGAAAACCTTAAATCCAAGATACAGTAATAGCAGTCCACGCCAAACGTGGAAGCTAATTACGCTGTCATCTGGATTTACTTGTAGAGTTTCTCAGGCTTTACAGTGATCAGACAAGCATAACGCCTCTATTTTTTACCCATAAATTAAGAACACTGTCCTTACGGACAAATTCCAATGGCAAAATTAGGAATTTTATTCCAAATAGCCAAGGATTCATGTTGCTTATTAGCAATTTTGCTGCAAATTTACTCATAATGATGCCTTAAAACGACGGATTTTCCCTAAAAATGTCGGGGAAAACCCTAAAAAATCATCATGCAGATATTATTTCAGCAAATAATTGCAGAATTATTTGGCGGTGTGGCTAAATTTAGCTACCTTTGCAGCGATGAATAGGAAAGAGAAACTGATAAAGCGATTCAGAACGTTGCCGAGAGACTTCACTTTTGACGAAGTGGTAACGCTTTTCCAAGGTTGTGGATTCACCCTTGAAAATAAGGGATCCACATCAGGTTCTCGCGTCAGATTCTTTAATGAGACAGATCAAAACGCATATATCATGCACAAGCCCCATCCGAGTAACATCATCAAGGGTTATATTATGCGTGACATCTTGAATTTTCTGATAAAGAACAACTATATAGAATAGGAGGGTACGAATATGGGATATTTAAAGTATAAAGGCTACACTGGCAGTGTAGAATATAGCGAGGATGACAAGTGTCTCTTTGGAAAAGTCCAGGGGATGGCTAAGGACAACATTACATATGAAGGTGCCACTGTAAAGGAACTTACAGAGGACTTCCAGGGGGCTGTAGATGATTACCTTTCTTTGTGTGAAGAAAAAGGTATTCAACCAAGGAAGCCTTATACGGGTGTTCTCAATGTGCGTCTTACACCAGAGATTCATAGTGGTGCAGCGATGGCTGCCAGCCAGGCTGGTATTACCATCAATGCATTCATAAAGAATGCCGTAGCCAAGGCTTTAGGCATGGTTCTCTGAGAAAAATTGTGAAAAGAAAACCAGCTAATAAACATTTGATTATCTTGCGGTTATCCGTTACAATTGTTATTTAATAAATATTTATTTTATTATTTAATAAATATTGCTACACATTAGAAAGGCATATCTGTTTCTTTGGAAACTCCACTTATTTCCTTGGCTAAGGCCATGTAGTCCTCAGCCCCTTTACTCTTCGGTTTATAGTCGAAGATGCTCATACGATAGGCCGAAGCCTTATTCAAATCCTCGCACTGTCTGATTGAAGTATGATAGAGAGACTCCGGGGACTGTGCTGTAAGAAGATCCTTGATCTGGCGATACAAGCCATAATTGGTCTGTCTAGTCAACAAGTAATGCCCCTTAATACTCTTTTTGTTCGCACGGATAATCTGAGTGAGTTTCTTGGCTCCAGAGATTGAAAATCTATCTGCAATGGGTACAAGCAGCTCATCGGCTGCAACTATGACATTAACGAGCATCGCACCAGATCCTGGCGCGGAGTCAATGAGGATGTAATCATAATCATCTTCCACTCTCTTCAGGATGGAGTCAATGTAGTGAGTGGCTGCATCTGCATCTTCCTCCACCGACAGCACAATGTTATTATTGTCTTCGTCAAGCTGACTGGAACCTGGAATGATGAACAGATTCTCTGATACTTCCTGTGGCTGCATGCGGATATCATCATCATTCAGATATTCATGCAAAGTTGGTACTTTGACATCCTCAATACACTGCGATGTCAAATTGCACTGGCTATCAGAATCTACGAGAAGAACTTTCTGTCCAAGTACGGCCAGAGCCGCACCAAGATTGGCGGTGGTCATTGTCTTACCGACACCACCCTTGTGATTAACGACGGTTATCTTCCTTGCTTTCATATTATATTGAAATTGGTTTCTATTTTCATTCATACCTCCTGTTAGTTCCTAACATATCATGAATATCATATACATGCTGCTCCTGGAGGTAGATATTACTCCCTCTGTCAACAGCAGCTTTCAGTAAGTTCGCCACCTCCCACCTGTCCGTGTAACGTGCTGATGGGTGTGACTCTATTATGTCATAGACGGCATAGACGGACCTGTAAAACGTTGCCAGATAACAGCCGTGCGGAATGAAGGTAACATCCTTCAACTCACAGTCACCGGCAAACACAACAAGGGAATACATCGGCAAGGTGGCCATCTGTGGTGATAGTCCACGCAATGCCTTGATGTGTCCCTCGTTTTGTTTGAACGGATTATAGAAGCGGTTCTTATATCTCCCATATCCAGACACTTGAGTCCAGTATTCCTGATTTCCCTTTCCGAAAACCCAGCCGGTGAAGTCCTTAACCTCGATAATAATCAGACCAGCATCGGTGGCCACCACAATATCTATCTGTGTCGTTTTACCGTTGCCGGACTCTATCATCAGATCATGATAGATGGCCGTCGGTTTGAAACCTGACGCAAGGAGGCAGGACACAAGGTGTCTTTCGCTCGGCGTTCCCCTCTCCAGTGTTGTTATCATTTCGTATAATTCGGGCTTATGCCAGAATGTGTGCCATGTCACCTCTTGGCCGACCTCTTCACATCTGACATTGACGGTGTAGAAGCGATAAATGAATATCAGCACCGACACCACTATCAACCCAAATAACAAATAACCCATTATCATACCTTATAGACAGTCACGGTACTTCTCAATCAGAACGGAGCCTATCAGTTCCTTCATGCTCTTTCCTTCTTTCTTGCCTATCCGGCGAAGAGTCTTTATCAAGGTCTCTGGAAGTTGCACTGTAACCGCAACTTCCTTCACTCCCTTAATCAGTTCTTTCCTGGGCCGTCCCCAGTTATCCACATTCTTATGTCGGCTCCTTGACGGCGATGCCTCTGACACTTCACTTTCCGTAGACGATTTAACATCTTCATTGGAAATCACGTTATTTGTTGTCTGCGGCACTGCCTGCTCACCAAAATCCAAAGATTCAGGAACCTCTGTCAGGATAGGCTTTGAACTTTTTACTTTTATTGCCATAATATTTATCTTTATATTTTTGTGCAAATATACACAAAATCAACTATATACGCAAATTATTTTATAATTATTAAATATTATATTTTGTATTTAATAAATATAAATTGTTCAATCTTCCACCCTATTTTATAATTGTTCCCATTTTGTTCCCAACTTTTATGATTTGGGAACATTGGGAACAGAGTTGGGAACAGCCAAAACACCTGTATATAAAGGGACTTCGGAATTTGTTCCCAATGTTCCCAACTGATTTGGAGAAAAACACATAGATATGTATTTTTATCATATATTGCTTTCGGGCGTAAAAAAAGGCTGCCTTTCGACAGCCTCACAATTAAGGAAAGAAACACCTTACAGGAACGGAGCCTCCGATGATTTCAGATATATAACTTCCACAGGTACTTCATAACCTGGCATGCGTTGTTTAATTCGGTTTCCGTCATTAAGCATATCTGCCGGATTTAGTTCATCTACCCATGACGTGACCTCCACGAAGGCTTTCAGCATCTTCTTGAATTTTATAGCTTTCAGATTGTTCATGCCGGTGGAAATCTTACACGCATTAAAGACTTCATCCTTAACGAGATATTTATTGAGTCGGCCAGAGTTCAGGCTGAAATACGATTCAGCCCAATCTTTGAAGTTGTCACCCATAACTGACAGATTCTTTCTGATTACTATATTCTTCATTGGGGGTAATATTTTCACTATCCCTGGCAATGACAGAGTTGAGAGGTAGAACTTCTCACACTGAAGGAGAAAATTCAAATCAGCATTCCAGTCATTCTCATCATATGTGGAAGTAAGGAGGTCCTTGCCAAAATCATCCCGAATCCCACGACTTTCAAGATAGTCGTTTTCCTCTGTCTTTTCATGGTAGTAATCCGAGAATACCATAAAGAGGCTGCGTCTCACACTGGAAGGATCGAAGTTAGATGGAACATAATTAGTCGTGAAAGCCCATTTCGGAGCTTCCTCAAATTTAATCTCGTATGACGTGAAGTTTTTGGGGTTAACGATCACTTCGTCAGTAATACTATCGTAAAACCTTTCGATATCCATATACTTACTACAATCACTCACGACAACCATTTGTGTAAACGGTTTAATACGTTCAAAAACATGGTTATTATCAAGGACTTTAGGGTCTTTGCCCGAAATCGTTACAGTTGAAAGAACCTCTTTTAAAAGTTTAAAAAAGAAAGACTTTCCACTGCCACCATTAGCCTGACAATCCTCGCCAATTCGATTATCCATTGCGAATGGTGCCCAAGGTCTCGATGGCGACTTGAATCCATGCAGCATATACCCGATTACAAAGACCTTGTTTATAAAGTTCTGCACCTGTTCACCAATCTCTTCATCGGAAAGCCCTTCGCCAAACAGATCAAACTTATGGCTTTCAGCATAAGCCCTACGTTCTGCCAGTGTCTTGAAGCGTTGTTCCATCTCCTTTCTCCAATACAGCCTACTACAGTTAATGATGTAGCCCATTACATTACTGCCTACATTCTTAACATCAAGATTAAAGTTGATATTATCTTCATCATCGACAGTATGGGTGATTGAAAAGAAATCATCCATACAGGAGAAATCATGCGGAATAACCCTATCAGCCCAAACGAATGTCGCTGTACGGTAGTCTTTACGCTTAATCAAATCAATGCCTGAACCAGATACAAGAGCACAGTAATTCGGGAAAAAGAATGTCTGCTTGGTCGGACTTGAGGTAGTAAAGTCCAGTTCTTTTTCCGGAAGGTTATCAAGAGCCATCGCGAGTTTGGTGCTGCTGAGCACGAGATTCATGACCTCATGATCATTGACATGGCTATCCACCCAACGACGGATGAAATCACGGACATCCCTGACCGTCACCTCTTCGACAATATATCCATCGATGTGGATGAGTTTGACATTCTTATTATCGGTTTCATCCTTTAAAGCTGAAAATCCATTCAGTTTCAGAAAGTAGTGCAGATTAACGGTATCTATGGAATATCGGCTGTCACTTCCCTTATTCTTGCCGCCGACCCAGAACTTCGCCGTCTTCGCACGTTTCATTAAATCGCGGAACTCTTCGACGTGTGGGTGCAAATCTATCCAGTCGCGGAAGTCCTTTCTCGGATTTCCGCGATGATCTCTGTAATTCCTCAATAACCGAGGGAGCCAAATAGTCTTCAAATCAATAAAACGCAAGGCCAATTCCTTGCCTTTCTTTATTCCCGTATCATCAATGTCTGGTATATTATATAATGTATAGACATATTCCATTATTTCGGCAATTTCCTCATCGCTTACCTTATATGTCTCACTGTTGAACCAAAGAGGATGATAGCCCAGAGATCGCAAGCACAGAGAATCCCTCTCACCGCTGCAGATGAAAGCACAAGGAAGTTTACGTTCTTCATAAACCTTGTCCTTGTTCTCATCTTTGGAATAGAACTCTTCACGCTTCTTATCATTATATTGTCTATATGCTTCTTTGAGTTCATGAAGGCCATTGACATACCTCTGTGGCTTTGCACCAGAAGGATAATAATGAAATCTATAGCCCTTATCAGCGTTCAAAGGTTCGTAAATCTTAAAGAATTTCTCTGCTGGATTATCACTTTCACCATCCTTAATGATACATTCACGGACGAAAATAGGATAGTTCTCTGTCGAGTGCCTCACGGTTGTCTTTCCATCCTTCGTATAGGAAACCCATTTCAAAGACTTCCATCCTAAAGAATCGAGGTGTTCCTGCTTCACTGTCCTTCCCAGAACATTCAAATCTTCTGGAGAAACCAATTCCTTGGCCTCCCATTTCCTGGTGCCGTCTTTCTCATCTGAGGCAGCAGCACGGGGAGAGTCCACAACTGGCGCATTTTTTTTGGCATTAACTGTCTCACAAAGATTGAATTGCTGAGCAAGTAATTGCAATGCCTCATAAAACTGATTCTGACCCATATTCTTCGACTCCATGAATAGGTCGATAGGACTCTTCCATCCATCATCACCGAAATCGGTAATGCCCCACACCTTACCATACTGCTTAGTTTCATATTCATATAGGACAGCAGACGGAGTTTTCTCATCACGAATGCAGAATTTCTTTCCTTCCTCTGCTTGAGGATATAGCCACTTCACGATGTCTTTTCCTTTGTTAGTTCCATCGTAGATTTTTTGTATTTCAATCATCTTCTTACAAATTTTCTGTTAAAAATAAAAATAAAACACTCGAAAATTTGCAGGAATGGAAAAAAATGCCTAACTTTGCCGCGTTGAAAAGGAAAGTTAAAGCAGTTCTCCACCTGCCCGCTTGAAGAAATCCCCGGTCATCCGGGGTATTTCTTTTTATGGAGGCCTTGCAATCTTTTTCAAGATCATATTCTATCCTCCTACAACTCTTGATCCACTATCCACGAAACGAACTCCCGGCGGCTCTCCTGGTCGAAGTTGGCCAGCCATCCAGTAAGTTCGAAGGTCACACCACGGCCATCAATCTCATGGTTGCGGTACTTAGCCATGATTTCATTGTATTTTTCCCGCCGAGATTCGGGCAGCGGGGCAGAGTCAATATGAATGCCAAAGGCATCCCAATTATTCAGGTAGCGAAGAACCGAGCGCACGGCCAAATCTTCACCACCGCATACGCTATGCGCGAGTGAATTGAAATTTCTGATTTGAAAGAGGACTGCAGGCCGCATCTCAGGTTTTTTACCAGACTTCATGGCTATATTACGATCCTCTTCCAAGAGAATCGAATATACACCGGCATCGACAATTGCCTCATTTTCGTTGATTGGCATAGTTGCCGACAAATAAAGACCTGTCTCACTCGGGGCTTTCTTCAGGACTTCTATAAGCCCATTCACAGATAAATTCTCCTTCATAATAATAATTGTTTAAATTTAAAAATTTGTGATTTATAATTTTAATTGTTCATTCATTGGGTGCTCCTTGATATACTGGAGGGTATCGGTCAACTTTTCGAATTGCTCGTTCGTCAGCCTGGGTCCTTCGTAGCCGTGCTCATTATACCGCAAGGCGCGGGCAATCTGTGCCGCGAACACCGTGCGGTTATGGTCACTGAAGGAAGCACCGCCGAAAGACGGCATCGTTCCTTTCTCTACTCGCTCTTCGTGATCGTTGAAATACTCTTCGAAGGCATCTTGCAACCACTTGTAGCCTTTGTGACTGCCCTCACCTGTGGCATGTTCACGGGCATACTGGAGAATTTCTGTCCATTTCTTATCTGTCCGCGCATCCATACCAATCATTATTTAGCATATGTTTCCAGTAAAGCCGAGCGCACAAAAAGGATTCGGCCTTGTTTGTTTTCGCCTGCCTTTATGTGCGGGAACCTATCCTTTATCCTGCGCATGTGATCCTTACTTATATGAAGTATCTCTGCAGCCTCCGAGAGAGTACAAGTTTCTGGAATAGGGTCGTTCTCCTTTTCCCGCAACTTTTTGAAAAGAATCAATGCCGTCTTGTGGGCGATCCTGTCGATTTGAGATTCACTAAGTTCAAACATAATCAGACAATTTAAAAGTTATACTTCGATTTTTTACAGCAAAATAAGTGGATATTGACACTAAATGCAAGCAGAAAAAATGAAAAGTCATATTTTAACATAAACAAGACGATTCTACTGCACATATTCCTTATTTTGTGCAATTATCGCTATTTTTTTAGGGGGTGCTCTGAGCATATTCATATTACTACTACTTTTTGTTTCTTATTTTCTTCTGGTACCCAACCATGGCATCCACCACAGTTTCATCCAGCAGCTTCGCATATACTTGCTCTGTGATCTTCGTTGAGGAATGGCCACATATCTTGGCCACGACCTTCAAGTCAAGCCCGCCCTGGTTAAGCAGCAATGTGGCTCCCGTGTGCCTTGCCCAGTGGCTACTGAGCGACTTATCCACTTTGGCATGTTGGGCAACAGCCTTCAGGAAAAAGTTGTAACTGTCAAGACTGATTATGGGAAGTTTGTTCTTATACTTCTTCAAGATCTCCAATGCAGGTTTTAGCAGTGGTATTGTAAAAGGCTCTTTTGTCTTGCCACGATTACCTACATATACCTTCATGTTCTTGACTGTCTGGATCTTTGTTGCATCGAATGCAGCCAAATCGACATAAGACAAGCATGTATAAGTCTGGAAGACAAATAAGTCCCTAACTCGACGAAGACTCTCAGTGGGTAGTTCAGCATCACGAACCATGTTAAACTCCTCTGGCGTGAGATACTTTCCAATGCCTCCCTTGGATTTCTCTTTATCGATACGCACCCATTTGTACGGGTTTCGGTGAAGGAATCCCTCATTAATGGCATCAATAATGAAAGAATTAAGGAATCGGTGATAGTTCTGCCACTTGGAGTAAGGCTTTAGTTTTCTCTTGTCAAGATAGGCATCGAATGTAATGATGTTCTCTTCGGTGACATCTTCCCATGACTTGATGCCACCCCATCCCCTGAAGAACTTCATAAAGCGATCATACCGTTCTTGACTGTCATCAGACTTCCCGTAACTTCTGACACAAGCACGTTTAGCGCAGAACTCTAAGAAGGAGAGTCCTCCAGATCGAAGTCTCTGAAGACGATCGGGAACTGCAAAGATATCCATAGTTCCCTCTTCCTGCATCTGGAGAATGACCTTGCGGACATCCACCATCAGTTTGTCGAGGAACTCATTGAGTTGAATCGCATCGATGCGATTGATCACCTTCCCACGATGCCAATGCTTGGGCAACAGGAAGATGTTCGTTGTCATGTACTTCTGCTTACGGGCGTACGTAATGCGAAGTTCTACTACTGCCTCCTTCGTGGAGGTTGCTTTCTTGTACCTGTTGTAAACGTACTCGATAAGCGGCATTTTTGTTACCATACCTTAAAGTATTATAGTTTAACCTTTTTGTTTCAGGGGTCTAATACTTCTTATAATACATTTCCGCTCAATGATGTCGTATAACATCTTTTATTGCAGGGTGTATTTTTAACCATGTCCTTCCCCTTATTAGGCTCACTATCTGACACTTATGTTCGTAAGGTACTGGCAATCAAGCAAAAAAAAGGAAACCGCTTGGGTTTCCTTTTACGCTATTTGAGCGGAGAGAGAGGGATTCGAACCCCCGGTACCTCTCGGTACGGTAGTTTTCAAGACTACTGTAATCGACCACTCTACCATCTCTCCAGTATTCTCTAACCTAAAGGTCTGAGTGTGGTGTTGCAATCGTAAATCTCGAAAGCGGCTGCAAAGGTACGAAGATTAATTAAGAATTAAGAAATAAGAAGTAAAAAAAATGAGTTCAGTTAAGATATTTTAACAGCAAACACGTATTGTCACATTTTTTATGCCCTAAAATTTGGCCATGAAGAAAAAAAGCTGTAACTTTGTACCCAATACTAAACTATTAAATAAGAACAAAATGAATACTAGAAAACCTAGAATTCTTGTAGTGTGGATGCTGACTGCCATCATAGTTTGTGGCTTAAGCCAGACCGTCGTGTCATGTAGCGAAATTGATAACGTACCTTATCAGGAGGTAACAGGTGAGTTCTTTTCGACAGACGTCAACCGTCTCATTGACGAAAACTATGCCGAAGTCAAACAGAAGGGAT
>JAEEGL015794905.1_pt1 | contig 19542 bp, 17 predicted proteins | sample 9134231 | NCBI WGS metagenome assembly JAEEGL01 (sample SAMN16246548, study PRJNA631951) | gut metagenome | biome: gut microbiome; feature: rumen; material: fiber-attached | host: Bos | place: Iran: Karaj | collected 2018-10 | reverse complement strand
TACGTCAAAGCAAGGATTACCGTTTATGTCCCAAAATCTCATACCGTCTGCTTCTACTTCATAACCGTCAAAAATGTATCCGGTCTTGCTCAATGAATCTACACTGTTATATCCCATACCATATATAACGTCTACTGTTTTGATAATTTCGCCGTTATCTTTTATGGTTACGGTATAAGTATTAGCGTCAAATAAATCTTTTAAAGGAATCTCTGTGCCGTCATCACCTACGTCATAATTCCATACACTTCCGGTAAATTTAGCATTTTTGTCAAATACATAAATTTCTTTGCCGAAGAAATTGAAACTGTAACCTGAAAATGAATATCCATTCTTATCAAGATTAAGTGTCGGATCTGAAGGTGTATCCATTGTTGTTAAATCAGGTACTTTCTCACCAAATTTAATCTTCTTTGTTTCAGTACCGTTATTCCAAGTAAGGATATATTCCTTAGGCTTCCAGATTATTTCAAAGTCTTCGATATCACTTTCAATGTACTGCCATACTTCCTGAGTGGGCTTTCCGTCTTTATCCCAGATAAGATTTCCGTCTTTATCTTTAATTCCGTCAAAAATATAACCCATTTGCGAAGGAATGAATGAAAGTTCGTGATAAGCATTATCATAGACTTCATTTATTTCGATATTGGCAGGTAATGTATTTCTGTTTTCGTAAACAGAAGTAGGTATATTACCTTTAATTGTATTTTGTTTAAATACTGAATAAACATAAACCTTAGCAGTTTCAACAGCAGTATTTATCTTATCTGAATTACCTGTCCAAAGGAATTTAGAAAGTTTTGCCTTACCTGAACTTTCCCAGATAACCTCTTCTTCGCCGGTATTAATAGGCTTAACGATATACTTATCGAAAGTATATCCTCTCTTTGTAGGAACTGTAATAGGCTTATATACTCTGTCATACTTTTCTATTCTTTCAGTTGTTGAAGTATGATATCCTGAACTCTTACCTACAGTCTTATCTATCTTATCACTTGTTTCTGTAGAGATAATAACCTTAATGTCATTATGCGTCCAACGTGATTCTACCTGAATTAAGGTATTATGATTTGGATCATTATTCCAGTCATTACCATCATCCCAAATCCAAGTATTTGATACTTTTGTTAAAGTATTGGTATCAGCGTCATATTTTGCAATACAAGTGTCTGTACCAAGTATATAATAACCGTCAAAGGTTAATCCGTATCTTACTGTAGGAATAGGTAAATCAAACCAAGTAGCGTCATAAGTGGCAGTTTCAGTAATGTCTACATTATCCAAAACGCCGTCTTCGTCATAATCATCACCGATTTCGATATCAAAATCTTTAGGTATATATCTCTTATATACATTAACTGTTGAATTATCTGTAGGATTGGATGCATAGTCATAAATACTTCTTGTAGCCTTTCCTATATTATCCCAAAGTTTCTGTTTATTACCGTCGTTATCAAGGAAATAATGACCATCAAAGATATAACCTTCTTTATAAGGTGATATAGCAATATCAGAATATGAAGCGTCATATACGATATCCATATTTGTAAGGTTAGTATCTGAAATATCCGTATTGTTATACTTAATCTTATAAGTATTAGGGTGATATTTTGCCTCTACAAAGATATCAGCAGTTCTTTTAAATAATCCTGAAGCATTTTCAGCAAAACGCTTATTAGGATTAAATACTACGTTTGTATTACCCGGTTCAAACCAACCGTCAAATGTGTATCCGTTATAAACATTAGCATTATCAGGAATATCTGTTACTTCATCATAAGTTGCAGTAAACGACTTTGTAACAGGTGTATCCTTTAATGGATTTTCAAGGGTATACGATACGTTATAATCATTAGGCGTATAGTTTGCATAAACATTCCATATTTTTGAACTACTTGCGTCTAAAAAGTTATATGAAACTTTTCCGTCTGCACCATATAAATATGCAGAAGTATCACCCTTATTGATAAATCCGTTTAATGTATAACCTGTCTTTGCAAACTCAGTAATATCAAGAGTTTCATTTGCATTATACTGGTCTGCATAAGTAACCTTATTCTTAAACAACTGATTTAAAGGATATGTAGTTGTTCCGTCTTTTTTTGTAATACTCTCTTTATAGTATCTTACATAGTTAGCGAAAGGCTTAACTGTATATTTATACTGGTACTGATTTTCATATTTAAGTTTAGTAATATCGTCCTGATATGAATAGCATTTAACAGTAATATAATAATCACCGTTTTTATCAATATTTGTAAATGTGGCAATAGGATTGTTTATATCGAAAGAACCTAAATCAATTGTTGTCGTATCAGGTTTTATAACAGACACGGTATATATACAATGACTGTTCATATTTTCGCCCTTAATATTTAGGCTTTTAACATTGGTAACACCTGCATTTTCTTCACCTGAAACAAAGAATTTAGCATCCATAAGTTTAGTATGATTGCCTATCTGACAACAATACTCATACGAATCTATATCAACACCGGGTGTTTTAGGACAAGATAAACAAAATACGTCATCAGTAGACTGAGTACAGGTTAAAGAATAAACCTGTAAAGGATCTGAAGCAGTACCTGCAACGGCAATTTCTGCACCCTTGTTATCAGGGGCAGATTCGTCATACTGATAACACTTAATAGGGCAAATAAGTCTGTCACCAATCTTTCCCCAAAATTGTTCTTTATCAGGATCACCGCTTAATTTTCCGTGGAAACAACAACCAAAATATTTATTTGTTCCATAAGGACTTAAATTATATACAAAATCGTCTGCTTCTTCATCATATAAAGCAAAAATAGAACCCGAAGAACCGCCTAAATCAAACTTATCACCGGGATTATAATATGATGATAAATCAGGCTCTTGACAAGCAATTACACCACTGTTTATAGTCTTTGCATTATGATTAACGATTTTAGAACAATCAACAGTAAATACGTGTGAACTGGTCTGACCACATTCAGGACAGGTAACAGTTCCTATATAAGTACAAGCATTACCTGTAGTAAATGTACCTACTTCTCTATAAGAATATTTATCCTTATAGCCCATAATGTCTTCATAACAATCGTTATCTACGTCGTCATTTCCGTCGATACCGTCATTTACGTGAATATGTTTATGTTCATCTGTGTAACAGCCACCTGTTACATTATAACCAACAATGTCTTCGCCATTAGCACCGATATTAGACACAACAACCTTCTGACCTGCAAAATTATGAATATGTTTTCTGTTATCCTGATAACATTCACCTGAAGTATCATAGCCTGTAATACCATTTACAGTAATTTCATTACCTAAATGTGTATGCTGATGATAAACAGGTCTGTAACAGAAATTTTCAACAAAATGAAGTGTTGTAGTTTCTCCGTCAGGAATAGTACACTTTAAATAGGATTCAGGCTGATTACACGATAATAAATAAACATACTGATTTACATCTTCGTAAACATCGTGACCGGGACAATCATCAGAGCCACATCTTACGCACCAACAATGTACCCAAGCCCCGTTACCGTTATTAGCCGACGGATCCCAAGTTATATTTCCGTAATAAGTTTTAACATATCTTTGATACGTATTGTAACAAACGGCTCTTGTGTAACAACCACCTGACTGTGTTGCACACTTTTGACCGCCGTAAGTAGCACCGTTATTCCACGAAGGACTGTATGTTGTAAGTGTTCCATTATATGCGTGTTCGTGATAATGCAAACACGAAGCGTCGTGTACGTGAGGCTCTAATACATCATAACCGCCCGTAGGGGAAGTACAAGTATGTTCAAATTCGTGAGAATCTGAATAAAGTTCTACGTCTACACCTTCAGCCTTAACGGGTAAGGTTATAAAAGGTAAGATTATTGTTAGATTAAGAATTCCTGTTAGTATCAAACAAAGAATTCTTTTGGGTATGTTTCGGTTCATTTCTTTACTCCTTTTTTGTCCTTATTTAATCATATATAATGTCCACAATTTGACTATTTATAATATAATTATAATATTTATTCGATAATAAATATTTACAATTCGTTTTTCAAAATGCAAAAAGGACAGGTTTTTCTGTCCTTTTATTTCAATATTTGAAAAATTTTGTGTATTTTTAACAAGTCGATTTAGTAGTTTTTTACAAAAGACCTATTTAATTATGCTCTTTCGTATTCGTCTTCCAAATCTTCTTTCTCAAAAGAATCTTTTGTTATAATCTGTTCCTTACCGGACTTAAATTCTTCAAATTCGCTTTCTTTTTCAAAGAAGTTCTTTTTAACTTCTCTGAAAAGCCATTTGAAATCGTCTGAAGTAATGCTCTTTCCGTCCTGATAATTTAATACAGGTTTATCATTTATTAAGATTTTATCTTCATAAATCTTAATATTATCAGCCGAAGTGGTATTAAATTTATGTCCCCAGTAATCTCTTGATTTATCTGACAATTCAGTAATATCCAAGTTTCCATAAATGCCGTTTTTGTCTTTGACTAATTCAGTCAAACCATTGTCGAGTCTGGCACTTGAAGGATTAAGATTATAATGTCTTTCGTGTCTGTCGGAATCAATCTTAACCATATACTTTAAGGTACAGGCACTGTCGTCATAGATAACGATTTCGTCATCTTTAAACCAGTTACCGCCCTGAGCCTTATACCAAAGTGAATCATATCCGGCAGTTTTATTATAATGTCCTGAAGAATATACGATCTGAGGTTTTCCGGTTGCTACTTCAAAGAGTGCTAAATAACCGTGAGTATCGCCACCGTGATTCCAGTTCGCTGATTTATCACCTTTTTTATTTGTATTAGGCTTTGCTGAAGTATAGTTTGCACTCTTTTGAGAGTTGTTAGCAAAATATAATCCATTACCGAAAGCACGACCGTTAGAAGCATTAGGCATAATTCTTAAACCGGTTGACATAATTGACCACATATTTTCAGTAAGAGATCCGTGCCACAAAAGCATTGTGTCTTTAATATTATTCTTCTTACAATAATCGTCATACTTCTTTTGTGTTTTATCTACAACTACTTTATATGCAGAATTATATCGGCTTAAATTTTCCATACCTTGCCAGTTTTCCTTACGAAGAAGATTCATAATAGTATCTTCTTCTTTGTAAGTAATTTCTTCCATTTTTAAGCCGTTTGCCGATAAAACAGTACCTTGAAACTTAGGTTTATCATTCTTTTCAGGGTGATTAAGTTTATACTGGTTATATTCACCTTCCAAAGCATTGATAAGATTCTCTTCTCTTTCGATAATCCTATCCATTTCCTTTATAACTGCTTTCCACTCTGTTGCTGATAATTTTAGACCGAAACGGTCAATACCCTGAAGAAGAGAATCTTCTACGTTTCTTAATTTACGTTCTACACAGAAAAGCAAACACTCAGGCAAAGCCTTACCAGACCAAGCGTCTTCTTTATAAAGAATGGAATTAAAAGAATCAGTTAAATTCTGCTTCTCATTATCGTACTGTCTGTTTCTGGCAATCCTTAACTCATTAAGATAGAATTTAGCGTCATCAATCTGTTTCTCGGTAACGTGTTCAATTTTAACAGAGTAGTTTTGAGCAACGAATTGACGTTGTTTCTTCAAAAACTCTTCTACTACGTCTCTTACAGGCTTATACTCGATAGGTTCATAATCAGATATAATCTGCTTGTTTGCAGTAGTATTCTGCTTATGAGTATCGTCACGAACATAGCCTTTACGTTCCTTTTCTCTTAACAGATCGTAAAAGTTTCTTTCCCATTTATCATAATGCTTATGTGCCGGATTCAAAGCACCGACACGACCATAATTAACGTCTACGGAATTATCGTCATTTTCGATAATCTCGTAAAACTTATAATTATTATTCCTTATATCTATCATTTTAAGATAAGCATAATTTCTCATATTAATACCTCTTAATTCTTAGTAACAGGATTTTTATCATCATTTTCAAAACAGGTTACTCTTAATTCCGGCGTAGGCTTACGGTTATCAAAGTGTTCGTGGATATTTAAGATATCTTCTTTACCCTTGTTTCTGATTCTCATAAAGTAATCTTCAATAAACCAGTTCTCACAGATTGCTTCTTCAAGTTGTCCACCGCCTACATCTTCCAAAAGATATTCAAATCCGGTTGAGTCCTTTTCGCCTTCCGGTGTTGTATAATCCTTTAAAACAAGAACATTACCGTAAACAGGGAAACCATAAAGACCGGTTGCAATAGCATTTACTTTGTTGTTATCGCAAGTATCTTTAAGAAGATACTCGTCATCACAGAACATAAGGAAATCTATTTTTCCGTTAAAAGTATCAATAAAATCCTTGTAAAAGATTTCAAAACCGCCACCTACCTGTTTCTGAATAAAATCAATACCGTCTTCATAATCAATAGTTTTGATTTCCTCATTAGGTGTAATAACAATCGCTTTCTTCATAATCATTCTCCTTTATAATTAAATTATTTATTCTCTAAAAACGCTCTGCAAAATCATCAATATCTACTTTTTCAAAGGAATCTTCCTTACTAAACGTGCGGTCATCCGTCTTTAACGGATAGTCGTTTTCAAAGACTTCTTCTTTGTTCTTTTCGGCTTGTGCTTCTTCGTAAAATTTAAGAACGTCTTTATTGGTTCTGACCATATAATCACGAAGTTCGCCCTGAACAAATATTCCGTCTACTTTAGTTGCTCTTGAAAGTGCTACATAAAGTTGTCCGTCTGCAAAGATTTCAGGAATAAGGTTCATTTTATCGTAGGTCTGTCCTTGCGATTTATGAATTGATATTGCATAACCTAATTTCATAGGAAACTGAGTAACAGATCCGATAACCTTCTGAACGGGTACGTCCTGTTCAATGGTTTCAAAGACAATGTTTCCGTCTTCGCCGGTTTTCTGAATCTCTTTCTTTTGTTTTTCAATCTCATAAACGGTATTATCAATCGTTTCTTTACCGATTTTGGCAATACTTCCGTCATCAAACTGAACGGTAATCTCATATACTTCAGATTCCTGTTCGTGTTTAAATCTCTTATAAGGGGAAGATATTGAATTATTCCTAAAACTGAAGGTATCAGCAAAAGGATCGTCCCAATCGTCCCTTTCATAAGATTCGTCTTCTTTAATATCAATAATTGTTCCTACACTTCCGTTTGTATATGTATAACCGGTTATAGGATTGGCATTGGAAGTCATTAAAACTCTTGCACCTATTTTAAAATCAAAAGTTTCTTCCATTGTCATTTCGCTCTTCTTTACTTCACCTACTATTTCAGCAGTCGAAGTATATTGTTTACCCGGTAATTTCGCTAATTCTCTTGTATTTATATCCTTAACAGTAGAATTCTTACCTGCTAAAGTAACTGCCTTTTCAAAAGGCTCTTTAGCCGAATTCATACGGATATAATTAAGACCTGAAGCGTCACCGTATTTAACCTTATTAAGTGAATCAAGAAAAGCGTTATCGCCTTTTTGTCTTACCACTTCAGTTAAATAACAAAGTTTAATACCTAATTTATTCCAGTATTCGCTTGTAAAAGCAAAACCTGCACCAATATCCTTGTGGTATTTATGATTTTCAAGAATATCTTTATCTTCTTTTTTAAGTACAGGCGGTAACTGGAAGAAATCGCCTACCAAAATAACCTGAATAGGTTCTTTATAACCCTTATCACCTACTTTTAAGTTCTTTTCGGTATTTCTTTTAACTCTGGTATTATTAACAGATTCAATCTGTTTCATACAAAATTCAAAGTTATCAATTCTTGCCATACTTATTTCATCAATAAGCACTACATCAGTTGAGAGTAATACCTTTGCTACTTTTTTAGGATCTTCTAACTGAAGTTCTGTTCCCATACCAAAGGTTCTGTGCATTGTACAGCCTTCGATATTCTTGGCGGCAACGCCGGTAGGGGCTACCTTTACGAACCTTTTGTTGTTAAGGTCACAGAACTCATTAAATACTCTTGTAAGATATGATTTACCAGTTCCGGCATTACCGGATACAAATACATTCTTACCATTTACCATCTCATTAAAATAAGCCTTTTGCTCTTTGTTTAAAGTGTCATAGGCTGAAGGATAACGGTAATCAGGATTTTTATCTGTATCTTCTTTCTTTATTTCCTGTTTAAATTCAGGATTGCTCTGAAATAAATTTATCTTCGCAAGTAATTCTTCATTTTTTGCTTTTAAGGCTTCATTTTCTTCAAGTAATTTTTCATAAGCCTCTTCAAGTTCTTTCTTTAACATCAAATACACCTCGCATATAAATATTTATTTATACATCGTATAAAAGTTATTTATAAATAAAAAAGCCACTCGTTATGAGTGACTTTAGTGTGTGTATAATATTTAATTATCTTTCAATTAATTCTTCAGGCTCTTCTTTTAGCATATCTTTTGCCCGTTCATAAGCAGGTTCTAATATTTTTTCTTTTCTCATTTCTAAAGATTTTATATAAAACTCTTTTCTTGCATTACTACACGCAATTTGTGGTATATCAGAAATCATTTGTTTAATTTCATTCATATGTTGTTCTATTTTAGGAATATTTCGTATTAGAGATTCTTTTAATTCAGGTATATCAAAATTTATAAAATCTCTGGCAAGAAAATTAATATCATCTTTACCAAAAGCAACAATACCATTTAATATGCTATTTAACATAATGTCTTCATTATTTAGCATTTTTTCTAATCGACTATCAGGTGTTTTTCCATTAAAAGAACCACCATTATCGAATACCGGGGCAAGATTATCGTTACCGTCTTTATCTCTTAAAATTCCCCAGTTTCCATTATTACGGTCACTGTTATTGATAAATATATCAATAACAACCATATCCCAAAAGCGTTCTTTAATGCCTTCTACTTTTGATAAAATGTCATTATATTCCAAATGTAACATCAGTTCATCAAAATTAACAACGTGAGAAGAACCTGTAATATTAAAATCTTTTTCCAGTTTTTCTGTTAGTTCTTCGTTTGCTGTATTTTTTAAAGTACGAATTTCTAACAGTTTTTTATCATCACCTTCAAAATCTTTACACGCTACGGCTATTTTATTGTTTCTTTCAACAAGAATTGTTTCATGTACCGGAATCCCTAAAATTTCATAAATATGGCTACCTATATATTCTGAAACAGTATCATTTGTATATTTCATTTCTTCACATCGTTTTAAACCATTCGTGCTTTTAGGAAATTTAATTAAATAATTTTCACCATCAATTATTAAACCATCTTTCAGACAAGCATTACCGCCATAAGAACCTTTTTTAATACTTGGTTTAGCGTTATCAATATTTCGAATTATCATAATTCGTACCTCATTTCTAAATCTTTCCAAATTTGCCTTGTAATATGTCCTTGCCTATATGCTTCTTTTGCATTTACATACAATAAAACATTCACAAGATTTTCATATAATCCATAATTATCCTCTAAATCTGCCTGTTCACATTTATCAGATAACTCTTTTAATCCTTTCGGAAGTTTATCTTTGTCTATTTTTATATTTTCGTTTATATAATGATACATAATAAAACACTCCTTTTATTTATTATAACACAAATAGTCAGAGTGTTTTACACTTACATTTAATATTCTAATTCAGGTTCTTCTCTTTCTTTTAGATCCTGCATAAACTGTTTTACTTCTTCATTTTCTGCAAGTTCAGGACAATATCTGAGCCATTCTTTAATAATAGTATCATTATCATATACAGTATCGCTTGTAAAAAAGATATATCCGTATTCGTCTTTAAATGACATACTTAAACGGATACAATCTGCATCTTCAATACCTATTTCTCCGAAGTACGGTTTAAATTTACCGGTTAGGTCGTATGTTTCACCTTTATCGAAAGCATATAAACGATTATCGGCGTTCCAACAGTCTTCGCAATAAACTCTTGAAGCAAGGTCTTTACTGATAATTTTCATAGTATCTAAAGCATAATCCAGATATTTATGAGAAGTATTGAATGTAGCAAAGCCGGTTTCTTTACCATATTTAAAGGAATCAATAATACCGTCTATATCAACACCGTATTTTAACAGTTTTTCCAGAATATCTTCTTTCTTACCCTGAATAGCAAAGAAACAATGACCGTTACCATAACCTGAAGATTCTTTTGATATATTCTCTTCAAATGAAGGAAGAAGTTTGTCAACATACTTATCAAACAAATTGTTCCCGATAAGGTCATTTACAAATTCCTGTAATTCAACAGCGTCTTTACAGTCGATTTTCAATGATTTTAATTCTTTTTTATATTCTTTCTGATCCATATTTTTACCTCTCTATATCCTGTTCTTCATTTTCCATATCTTTAAAATCCAAAGACTCAACATATTCTTTTATACCTCTTACGCTGAAACCATCGTGACAATAATCATATCTGTCTGTTAAATAATCGGATATTATATCCTCTATAACAGATATTAAGGAATCTTTTGAACTTACTTCATTTTCCAAACCTGTATAAATTTTTTCAGGAATACATACCGTATCAGGAAGGTATACTTCGCTATCCGTAGGGTACTTATCCAAATCCCATTTAATATCATAGGCTACAATGCCTTTATAAAACTCTGACATAAAACGATCTGCAAAAAGTTTATAGGAATCAGAAGAATCATAGGAAAATGCAAATTCGTTTTGAGAAAGGATAAAATCTTCAAGATAAGGAAATCTTCCGGAAAGATTATCAAAAGCCTTATCTAAAATCTTATCGCCTCTTGCAGAATCTTTATTAAAGGAATCCCAACAATGATTAACAATCTGTCTTAAATCTTTTTCAAGAGCAGACATCTTATCAATATAATCAGGATTATCCTTATATTCAGGATACATTTTATTGATATTCTGATTAAAAAACGAAACATAAGGGAATCTTTCACAACATTCCTTATCGTTTATAGGAACAACCTTATCACCTTCCATAATAAGTTCCATATAAGGTTTTTCCATCATAAATTCTTTGATTTTATCCTCATATCTTAAACTGATATTGGCTAAGATATGGTCAATAGGTCTAAAATCTGCACTCATAGTTTTACCTCTCAATATCCTGCTCTTTTTCTTCTCTCTCAGAGCGTATTTCTGCTAAAATATCTTGTCTTTCATTTTCCAATTCGTCTAATTCCATTATTCTGTCATATTCATATCTGTCATCAGACTCATCGTACAATTCTCTCGGTTCTTGATAATCAGGATTAGGTATCATTTCATATTCGCCTGTTTCCTCATTATATTCGTCACCTTCGATATACTCAGGTGTAAATTGCCAGTCTTCTTCGTGATATGTTACAGCCGACAGTCTGTCTCTTGTAGTCTTTTGAAAGCCTTGATTCGGATCGCCCATAGAAAACAAAGCATTTTCATAAATCATTGTTTCATCTACTGTTAATTTAATAGGATAAGGAAGTCTGGCGTTGTCTTCGTCATAACAAGCCAAATCAATACCATAAATTCTGAATTCAGTATCAAAAATTCTATCCGGCAAACTGAATTCTTCTTTTAAAGTCCAGAAATCTTCAAGACTGTTAAAAAATCCTTCTTTATAAGCCTGACGAAGTTTAGTTATTTCGTCTGCTATGTCTTTGCTCTTTCTTTCACAAATTCTGTCATAAACAGTCTGAAACTGTTCATCATTACAAGCACAAATATTTAAAAATGCAACTACATCATAAACATCAATACCGTTTATTCTTCCGTATCCGTCATAACCGCCGGATATGCCTTGATTGTCAAGTTCAATATCAAAGAAATCTTCAATACTGTCTTTTATAGTTTCATCATTGGGAATAAGCATTATAGTCTTATCATCCCCGTCAAAAATATTTTCTTTACCTGTTACATCTATCCAAGAAAACATTCCCATAGTAATTACCTCTCTATCTTTCTATTTCGTCTGCTTCGAGTAATCGGTTAAAATCTTTGATATTTTCATTTAATACCTCAGTAATAACCGGCGTGTATACTTCGCAAAGTTTACGTGTAGTATCTGCTCTTCGTCTGTCTATCTTTATATTCTTTGAAGTAAATTCATTACCTTCATTATCTGAATATTCGATATCCAAACAATCATTTTTATCAAGCCATAAGGCAGTAATTTCAAAAGAATCTGTATTTTCATTAACAGATTCCATTAAAGCGTTTAAATCGTCCCGACTCCAATAGGAATCGGGTGCTATATCATATGCACCACCGAAGTCATTAATCTTCATAATAATCCCTCGCAAACTTTTATTTATACATCGTATAAAAGTTATGAGTATAATAAAAACGCCTATCAAATTGATAAGCGTTTTATTTATTATCTGTTTATGTTTATCTCTCAATATCCTGTTCAGTCTCTTCTTTTAATAACTCAACATAGTTATTATATTTATCTACAGCCTGTCGTAAATCATACTCAAAGGACATATCATAATCATACCCTAAAAGTTTTTGGTTTTCGACATAAGGAAAAAGTGAAACCGATTTAATATCTTTTGTCTCAATATCCAACATAAGACCTGTAAACTCAGAGAGTTTATATAAGTCAATTTCAATGCCTTCGTTCTCACTGCATATAGTAGCAAATAAGTCGTCTAAATCAGCGTCACGGTCTTTAAAATCGCTTATAATAGCCTGACCTATATTTTTTATTCTTATAGGACAAAAATCTTCATTAAGTTTATCAACATTGAGAATAATCTCGCCATCTTCAGAATAGTTTTCTGTTAACGATACATACCCTCTGCCCCATAATAAACTTTTACCTTCCGGCATTTTTATCTTTTCCATATAAAAACTCCTTTTCTTATTATAATAACACGATCGTCAAATTATCTTTCTATATCTTCCATACTTTCTTTTTCCTTATTTTCTTTTTCCTTATTTTCTTTTGCTTTTATTGATTTTATATCGCTTAATGAATAATGATTTAATGTTCTTTCACAGGCTTCTTCAAAAGCCTTTAAACATTCAGGGGAATATTTGTTCTCATAAACATATTGAAGATAAAACATTTGCTTGAAATCATTAGTGTAATCAATATTTATATTGGCTTCTTTACTATATAAATAATTAAACACCATATGTTTTCTGTTCTTTTCAAGAATTCTTTGCAACATTTGATTACGATCCCAGTTTGACCACTCAATTTCTGCTTCAAATGAAACTCTTTCTGCTATATGTAAGATAAGTTCAATCGGTGTTATATCGAAGGTTATCTTAAAAATCTCATTAAAATTTTCAGTCATAAGACTTTGTATTTCAAAAACAGGTGTCTGGCTGATTATTTCTGCGATTGTTTCATTTACTGTGTCTACCGAAGAACATTCTTTGTATGCAATATAAAGTTTTTCTTCGAGACTGTCTTTTGCTCTACTTTGCAAAGAATCTTTAGGTGCATTTGTATTGAAACTGTCGTGTATAAAAGTTTTTACAGTAGGATAAGAAGCCCAAGTAAGTTCTTCGTATACTTTTTCTCTTAAAAACGAAGTAAAAATATTGAAATCACTATTAACTAAAGATTCCATAATCTTTTTACGCATATCTCTTTTATCAAAAGGGATATTTACAGATATTTTACCTATCATTTCAGAATATTCATTTGCCTTATTTGAAATAATTGCGGACATAACTTTATACTCCTTATCTTTTATCTTTCAATCTCAATATCAGTTCTTTCTTCAGCCTTAAACTTATTTAAAAAGTCGTTTTCCGATATAACAGGTATTCCTAAATCTTTAGCCTTTTTATTCTTACCACTGGTACTTTCAACATCATTATTGATAAGATAATCAGTATTCTTTGATACACTTCCTGAAACCTTACCGCCTAATGATTCGATATAGGATATCATTTCATCACGGTTATTAAAGTTTTCCAAAGAACCGGTTATAACAAAGGTTTTACCGGATAAAGGTAAATCCTTATTCTGTTCTAATTTCTTATCCGTAAATGTCGTATAAGGTAAGCAGTCGGCAAATTTACCACTCATTCCCATTTCATAAGGAATACTGAATTCCTTTTCAATGAAATCCGAGAAGTTCTTTGCCAAGACTTCACCTATACCGTCAATTTTTGTAAAATCAAAATTATCATTCTGCATAAGCATTAAAGTACCGATTAAATCATATGATCCGTCAGGATTATGATATTTATTCAAATCGGTATCATAATGCTCTTTTACAAAGCCTAAAATATCTTTAAGTTGTCCTCTTCCGATATTTTCTATACCACAGGCATAAAGAAAATGTTCTGTATCGGTAAATTTACTCTTTTCGATTGCGTCAATAAGGTTCTTAAAGGACTTTTCACCAAAGCCTTCAAGGTCTGCTATTTCAGGCTTATCTTTTAATTTATAAAGGTCTGAAAGTTCGGTTAAGAATCCTTTTTCCATTAAAGTAAGGATTGTCTTTTCAGATAAACCTTCGATATTCATACCGTGCTTATCTACAAATCTTGTAAATGTGCCTAATTCTTTGGCAAGACATTTTTCATTTTCGCAAACAAGAGTTTTAGTTCCGTTATTATTTTCAACCTTTGCTTTATTTTTACAACAAGGGCAGTTAATTTCATTAAAATCCATTACACTGCCTTTATCTTTATCAAGATTCTCTGCAACCTGAGGGATAATCATATTAGCCTTATAAACAGTAATATTATCCCCAATTTTAAGATTTAAGCCTTCAATATAGGATAAATTATGAAGACTTGCTCTTGATACCTTAGTTCCACAAAGGTCTACTGTATCAAATACTGCAACAGGATTAAGAAGTCCGGTTCTTGACGGCGACCATTCAATGTCTCTTAACGTAGTCTTAACTGTTTCATCCTGCCATTTAAAAGCCATAGCCTTTGTAAGTGACGGGTGATGTTCAGTTCCGGTTAAATTCTTTGTTCGCTCTAAATTATCATAAGCAACTACCAGACCGTCAACCGGGAATCCTAAAGCATTTATCTTTTCAGGTTTAGACCACTCTTCGATTTTCTCTTTTAAATCAGAAACCTTTACTACTTCGTGAGGTACTACACCAAAACCTTGTGTAGTAAGCCAGTCTAAACGATTAGAAAACTTTCCCTGTAATTCAATATTCTCATTTACAGATCCGTCAACTAATTCAAAAGCCATAAAATTAATTTTACGGTCTTTTAAAAGGTTTTTATCAAGTGCTGTAATAGTTGCAGACGCAAGATTACGGGGATTAGCAAATTGTCCGTTTATATTTACACGGTCAAATTCAGCATAACTCATTAAGGCTTCACCACGAACAACCAACTTTTCAAGTGTTGTAGGGATTGTTTGTGGGATACCTTCAATAAATTTAGAATTTTCAGTAATATCCTGTCCTATCTTTCCGTCACCTCTGGTACTTGCTAACACAAGTTTTCCTTTTTCATAGGTTAACTGAACAGTACAACCGTCTAATTTCCACGACAAACAGGTAAATCCATTATCACCGTCAATAGTTCTGCTCTGTTCTCTTATTAAATCATCAACAGACTTCGTTTTACCTAACGATTTAGCCTCGTATTCGTGCGTAACTTTCTGTAAGCCCATTTCCTTTTCTACCGAAGCACCTACGGAAGAAGTTACACGAACATCAAGATCATATTCGTCTTCTAACTTCTTTAATTCATCATAAAGTTTGTCATACTCAAAGTTTGACATACTTTCTGTTCCGTTATAATAATCTTCACTTGCTTTTTTGATTTTAACTTGCAATTCAGATATGCGTTGCATTGTAAATAAATCTATCTGTTTCATTTTATTCCCTTTCTACATCATCTAAATCTTGTCCAAGTTCTTCTTCATCAATAAAGAAATCGGGTTCTTTTTCGATAAAGAAATTTTTATAAACTTTAAAAAAATATTGACTCTCTTCCTCGCTTAAATCTACTTCATAATTTTCTTTAACACCTCTTTTTAATTCATCAAGATTATCATAAGGTTCAAGCAAATCAAGTCCATACGCTGTAAATTTATCACGAATTAAAACAGAACAATTAACGCAAAAATGTTTAGGGGTAGGGCTAAAAGTAGGGTTATATTTCTCATAATCTTTTAAAAAATATCTTGTGTTATGATTGTCGTCCGTAGGTTCGGAAAATACAACAGCCATAACCATAAACTCGATTTCTTCTTCTAAAAAACCTTTATCTCCTAAATCTTCTGCTATACAACGAGGTATTTTCCCAGAAAAATCAGCAACATTTTCAAAATCTTCAACATATTGTGTGAAAACTTTATCGAAAAGTTCATTAAGATTATCACTATAAACCGGATTAAAACGCATTTTTATTACCTATCCCTTTCTTCTTCGTAATCTTCTCTATCTGCTTCTTCTTCAAGTTTTTGCTTTAAGAGATTATTTTTAGGTGCAAGTAACTTGTCCTTTATTTCTTTTGCCGTATTTTTATTATTTAAGGCAGAATTATTTACATCTGTATTCATAATTCTGTCTAAAACCTTTTGTCCTTTTGCTTCTTTGGGTAAATTATCCCAGAGCAAATTGTTTTGTCTGTCAAGCAATTCATTTTGTTTCTCAATATTTGCGTTAAGCGTCTTGACCGATTCGTTCAAGGCTTCAAGATTTTTAACAAGATTCGGCAAAGTTCCTTCAAAGAATCTTTTACCCTGTACTGTCTGATAAAATTCAATACCACTCATAATAATTACCTCTCATAATCGTCATTTTCTAATGCAAATAAAGCATCCAATTCCTGTTCTTTTCGATCATATTCTTTATAAAAATTCTCTGAATATTCGTTATATACCCTTATAAATTGTTCACATACGTCAGAATCATATCTGTCAAAGGTTTCATAATAACCATCTTCAATAACTCTTAATATTGCTCTTTTATCTGAATCACTTACGTCTTTAAAATCAAGACCTTTAAAATGCTTGGGATTCTTTAAAGAATCAAGCATTTCCTGAATATCGTCATTATTATAAAGACCTTCTTTTGCTCTTATCGGCAAAGGATATTTTCTTACATATTCCTGAAGATATTCGACTTCTTCTACGTATAGATTCGGATCATTCTTAACCTTATAGGCTTCATATCCGAACAAAACGTGTGAATCGAAATTAACAACATATTGTCCTTCGGTATCCGGGATTTCCCTTACTGCCGTAAAATGAAAAGCACTTCTGTCAAGACCTGATAAAAATTCTTTCTTTCCGAGAAGTTTTATAGCGTCTTTGGCAGTTATTTTACGCATAGAATTATTATTGTCTGCTTTCATCAAAACATACGTGCTTTTATTCATAGCCTCTTCTATTTGAGCAATATGTTCTTTCGTATTTCCCCAGATACCTAACATTTCTTTATCTTCATTAGTTAGTTTCATAATCAGAACCTCTCATACTCTGTTTCTTTTTCCAAAGTCTTTTCCTTAACAAAGTCTTTAATCAAAGAACTGTCATTAATAATAGCGTGGAACGGATATCCTTTATTACCTTCCTTATGCCATTCTTCTTTTACCTTTGCTGATAACTCTTCGAGTTCTTCAAGAGTAAAATCAATATCTTTGTTAATTAAAATATCACCTATTGCCTGTATGAACTGAGTATTCTCATATCCCCAGTGCTTTTTAGCAAAAGTAGTTACAAGATCTGTTTTATAGGCTTTTGAATAATCATCATTCTGGAAAGCCTTTAAATCTTCTTCAGTCATTAAATTTGCATTATCTTTAAGATAAGTATGATTTTTCTCGACTATATCAATAACATCATCCTTAACATATTCGCTATTTTTAACATATTCACGCCAGTCAAGACCTGAATCTGTTAATCCCTGATATTCAAACTTCATATAGGCTTCAGCGTCGCCTAAGAAGTTTCCTTCATAATCGGCAAAGCAATAAGAAATTGTTTTCTTATCACCTTTAAACTTTACGTCTATATAAGCCTGACCATCATTGTTATCCTGAGCGAAAAATACAAAATCATTCAATTTCGTACCATTTCCCCAAAAACAATATTCTTCAAAAATATTATGGGAATCAGCAATACTTCTTTTATCGAAATTAATTTCAGCAGATCTTCTTATAAAGTCAGACTGTTTAATATCCCATAAAAGCGAAGAAACTGTTGGTATTTCGTGTATGGATTCTATAACACTTTGAACCCTTGAAATCATACCGTCAGCATAATTCCACTGAAAATACAAAGGTATTAGAACCTTATTCTCTGCACCGTCATCAATTCTTATATAAATCTGGCTACGCTGTCCCATAAATTCACCTCTCTATTTCTTCTTTTTCTTCCATTTCCAAGAACTTTGTATAATTATCCTGTCTCTTATAACCTCTGTTTGAAAATTCTTTTTCGACTGTATAAAAGTTCATATTATCGAATATTTCTTCATACTGTTCACTTTCAATATCCGGCATACTCTCTTCATTTAAAGGTATTCCTCTTTCTTCGCAAAACGTACACCAGTCAATAAGATTATTGAAATGATATTCATCTACGGCTATATCCAAGTCGTTTTCTTCATAAACATCAAGAATATATTCAACCGGATAAATTATTCCTTCAGGATCATTTATAACAACTTTAGAACCTTCATCCGCATAATCGGCATACATACAGTAATCAACATCAAAATTATCTGCCAGAATATCAAAAAACTCTTCGTGTGCTGTATTAGCCAATTCAGCAACAATAACAACCTTATCGTCTTTCAATTCAATACTGTCAATGAAATATCTCAAATCCCCGTCATATTCGGAAAAATCAAGTGATTCTTTAATATAACTTAAAGGAATTTGATTAATATGCAATTCTTCCTGAAATCCGGTAAGAAAATCATATATGGTTTTAACCTTATCTTTATCACCATATATGGTTACTTCATCAAAGCATAAATTAGCCATAGTTATACCTCTTTTTATCTATACATCGTATTAAAGTTATAACTATAAAAAACCTTATTATTCATAAGGCTTAATTAGTTATTCTTCAAATGTGTAAGAACGGTTATTCATTATATCTTCAATAACCGATTTGTTTTCTTTCTCACATACAATGCTTGTAATATATATACGATCTTCATTTATAACAAGATAAATAGACCAGATTGTATTATCATCAGGTTCAAGGCTTATTACTTTTCCGGTATCTGTATACGGTTCTTCACTAAATTCAATATATCCTTCGTTAGAAAGGGTATTCTTTATAAAATCAGCCCAGTATTCGATATCTTCGCCACCTAACGAAAACCCGTCTATGCTTACGATAGTATTATCTTTTATGTAAGTATAATCGTTATCTTTCTTCGTATAATCATTAGATAAGGTTAAACTTCCGATTTGCTTACTTCCGTAAGTAAAAGAAGAATCAGAAGAAACAACCTTAATTTCGTCTTTTTCTTCAGAAGTATATATTCTCAATGAATAATTACGCTCATTTTTTATTTCAGATCCGGAAGTTTCATTCTCAGGATTTAAGAAATTACCACTATCTTCGAACATTTGTGTTAATGTACCGTCAAGATTTAATTTATCATCTACAGCGTCAATTTTATCTTCG
>JAEEGL012556369.1_pt1 | contig 19542 bp, 12 predicted proteins | sample 9134231 | NCBI WGS metagenome assembly JAEEGL01 (sample SAMN16246548, study PRJNA631951) | gut metagenome | biome: gut microbiome; feature: rumen; material: fiber-attached | host: Bos | place: Iran: Karaj | collected 2018-10 | reverse complement strand
TATGGATGCTATTGATGAGAACTTTGAACAAATGGATGTGGCCAAAATGGCCATCAATTCCGGAGCAGATTTGCTGCTTTCGCCTTTTTTAATAGATAGTAATGACAGTATAGATAAGTTCAATTCCTACCTTGATAAACTTGTGGAGATGACGGAAGACGGCGATATAGAGATAGAAAAGGTGGACGAAGCCGTTATCAGGATTTTGAAACTGAAAAGGGACAAGGGGCTTTTATTTGGAGACGAGGTACCATCCTTTGAAGTGGAAAAAGAGGACGAAGAAAGAGTAAACGGCATTGTAGGAAGTCTTTCTCATCATGAAAAAGAATGGGAAATAGCTCTTAAATGTGTAACTTTGGTTAAAAATCAGGGGGTTCTTCCCATCGCAAAGGGGAGTAATGTGCTTATTGCCTGTCCTCATAAATATCTGGTAAGTTCAGCTGTCTATGCAGACAAGCTCCTTAGAAAAGACGGCATCATAGGTGATGAAACAAAGATCACTATCATCAATTTCAGTGAAATGGAGGAATCCGGCCTAAGGGGAATGGCCGGAAACTATGACGTGGTGGTGGCACTGTCCTATGAAAGCGGGTCAGAAGAAAAAATCCAAAAAGGCGTTGTTACACTTTGCAAAGGGGCTGCAGATGCCGGCAAAAAGAGTGTAGTTATCAGCTGCAAGCTTCCATATGATCTTTCGGGATACAGCGCAGATGCTCTCATGGCATGTTACAATGGAAGGGGTATGCTGGCGGAACCTACTGACTTTGCGAAGGATACGAGGCAGTATGAGCCAAATACCATGGCTGCTATTTATATAGCTTTTGGAGGAAATAATCCCACGGGAAAGCTTCCTGTTAGGGTTCCCGTAATTGGAGAGGACGGTACCTTCTCTTCAGAAATAATGTATGAAAGAGGTTTTGGAATTGATTATTAAGAAGTTATTGTTGATCCCGGCTATTGCTGCAGTTCTTTTGACCGGGTGTGGGGAGACAGGGGCTGAGGACGTCAGCGTAGTATTTGAGTCCATCGAGGAGCCCATTGTTATAGAAGAATTAGAGCCGGAGCCTGAACCAGAGCCTGTGTTTGTGGACCTCATTGGAAAGGGGGACTTTGCTGATCACGGCATTCACGAAGAATGTATCAGGATAATGGAAACTATTGTGGAATCCGATATAGAAAATGGATTTACCAGCTGTCAGATTGCGATAATTCGGGATGGAGTTCTGGTTTATGAAAAGGCCTTTGGAAACGTAAATAATTACTATCAGGACGGCACCAGAATAGAGGATGGAGTCCCGGTAACTACAGATACTCTGTACGATCTGGCTTCTGTCAGCAAGATGTTTGGCGTAAACTATGCACTGCAGAAAATGGTGACAGATGGTGAAATATCTTTAAAAGACAAAATCGTTGATATTCTTGGACCCGAATTTGCAGAGAATACCATAGAGATCAAGTATAAAAAGGGCTATGATGAGAGCCTTGATACCATTAAGCAATGGAAGGCAGAACTTACCATTGCGGACCTCTTAAAGCATCAGGGAGGCTTTCCGGCAGACCCAAGATACTGTAATCCCAACGTGGATCAGGTGTCTCAGGAATACGATCCCGCTTTTACCAATGTTTTATATACGGGGTGCGGAGCCGATGAAGCTACGAAGGAAGCCACTATTGAGGCTATTTTCAAGACACCTCTTTTATATAAGCCCGGTTCAAGAACCCTGTACTCAGATGTGGATTATATGATATTGGGGCTGGTGGTGGAGAAAAAGACAGGTATGGACCTGGATACCTACATCAAAAAGACCTTCTGTGAGCCCATGGGCCTTACTCATATCACTTACAATCCACTGGAACACGGCTTTAGCGCAGATGACTGCGCCGCCACCGAAATTAACGGAAATACCAGGGATGGAGGAATTGTTTTTGACGGAATAAGGACCTACACCTTGCAGGGAGAGGTTCACGACGAGAAGGCCTATTACTGTATGGCTGGCGTTTCAGGCCACGCGGGACTTTTTTCCAATGCAACGGATATAGCTAAGCTGGGTACGCTGATGCTTTCAGGAAAATATGGGGATCAGGAGTTCTTTTCCCAGGAAGTAATTGATACCTTTACTGCACCGGTTTCGCAGAATACCACCAACTGGGGCCTTGGCTGGTGGAGGCAGGGCAATACCGAAAGACCTAAGTTCTTTGGAACAAGGTCCGGGTCAGGCACCATAGGACATCAGGGCTGGACAGGAACTCTTATCATGATCGACCCGGAAAAAGATTTGGTGATCGCTGTTTTAACCAACAAGATCAATGCTCCGGTGACCAATAAGAGCGCCAACTTAAATAAATTCGACGGAAACTGGTTTACAACGGCTGATCTTGGCTTTGTGTCTGAGTCCATCTACATTGGCCTTGACAGTGACGAGGATGTGGAGCCCATGCTGAGGGAATATGGAAATCAATTGCTGGAGGAGAGCAAGAAGAAGGTAAAGCGCTCCTATGGCGAGAATCATCCCGCCAGGAGAAATGTGAACAGTAAAATAGAAGTCCTTCAAAAAATGGGGTTTGAGGGAGAAAAATGAAAAAGATACCATATGGTGGAATCAAGAGTATTAGCCAATATCTGGAAGCACAGTATGGACAGAGAGGTGTGCTGGTTCGAAGCGGCAGGGCCATTTCAATGAATCACGAGTCCATGGAAGAAATCAGCGGCAGAAGGACCAGAAACTGCTCCGTTGTAGCTGTCACCAGGATAATGGATTATTACAGGAAAAAATACAAGATAGAAGGAATTCCTGAAGATATTAAGGCAACCTACAAGGTTGTGGAGGAAATCGCCGAGAGCTACGGTTATACCGATAAAATTGGAACAATGCCGTTTTTTATTTCAGGTATCGCCAGAGAAGCCTTCGAAAAGTATGGGATAAAGACTAAGTGCAAAGGGGTGTATATCTGGACCTTTGAGAAGCAGGTGGCAAAAGAGATTGCTGAGGGAAGGCCTGTTATAATGAATATAGCCAGAGGTTTTTACAAGGACCACACAATTGTGGTGACCGGCTATAGTGTTTGGAAGGTTGGAGATCGCATGTATCCAATGCTTCGAGTTATCGACGGCTGGAGGAGCGGATATCATTTCCTTGATTATGAGGCTTTTGCAAGGGATATTTCCCAGTCAATTTTCGGGTCTTTTAATACTATTCTTTTAAAAATGTAGGACAATGCAATATTTTTCTGTATCTGATATGGAGGTTGCATGAAAAAGAAAATTATTATCCCCATAATAATCTTCATTATTGTAGTTGCCGGAGTTTCAGCCTTTAGCATTCATTCTGCCAATGTGCGAAAGGCACAGAACAGCTCGGGAAGAAGAGGAGAGATTGTAGAAGATGACCTCGCTGCCGTAGTTGGTGCCACTAAGGGCGAAATGGAGGAAGGTCAGGCATCCTATTCCAAGGGAAAGGTGGATGAGGACGCCGCAAGAGCTGAAGCCGTGGTCACAGAACAGGTCAATGAGCCAATTTCGGATACAGTGGAAGCGGTAAGTGAGATGAAGATTCCTGAAGCCATCATGATAGAGGAAGGTGACAAGGGAGCATTTTATGGAAATGAAGAATTTACAGAGGTAATTCCGGTAGATATTTCTTCTTTTTCCAAAACTATAGATGATATACCTGAAGAATACGATTCAAGAAATGCCAATGGAAGAAACTGCATCACAGAGATAGAAAATCAGGGATACACCTATCTTTGCTGGGCTTATGCTGCCATAGGCGCCGTTGAAGCCGATATATTAAAACATAATCCCATGATATCTAATGATAATCTGGATCTGTCGGAAAAGCATCTTGCCTACTACAATGCGCACAGCGCAAAGGGCTCAAAGAATGGGCTCATTGATGAGGATTACAGGGAACTGGTGAATGCTGACAACGAAGCCGGTGCCTGGATTTTTGACTATGATACCAACTATGTGTCTGTGGGAGGCGTCACAGATTTTTCCATCAGCGTTTTGACAGCCTGGAAGGGCCCTGTTTCAGATACAGGGGACGATGCATTTAACAAGATCTTCGGCTCTGATTATGTCTTCAGAGACAATGGAAATGCGCCTTCAGATGCTTATAACAGCGAATATCATGTTATGAACGTCAATGAAGTTTGCGCTACCCGCGAAAACAACATGATGGTCAAGCAGATGGTCATGGAGCATGGAGCCGCGTCCATAGGAATTTATGCAGATGACAGATTTTGGAGCGGCCACAGTACAAATCTATATTCTCATTTTGAAAACGGAAATGTGCCAACGCCCAATCACGAGGTATTGATAATTGGATGGGATGATAATTACAGCGCCTCCAATTTTTCTTCAAGACCTGCAGGTGACGGGGCCTGGATCTGCAAGAACAGCTGGGGCAAAAATTCCGGTGAGAATGGATATTTGTATCTTTCTTACTACGATGAGACTTCCCTTAGTTCAAATGCAGCAGTTTTCTGCAGTGTGGTACCCGGGCATAAGGGCTGGTATGACAACAACTATCAGGTGGCAGGTTTTTTGACCAAGCTTGAGAGCTGCCTTGAAGATAATCTAAATACGGTGACGGCATATACAGATGCCGCAAATCCCTACGGCGTTCTCTATACGGCCTCCGGAGCAGAAGAGCTCGAAGCTATAGGATTTATGAACCTTGATACCTATCAGCAGTACGAATTGTGTATTTTTGTCAATCCTTCAGTTGAAGAAGGTAAAATAGTGGGGCTTGATTGCGATGAGGCTGACAGACGGCAGAAAATATCCAGTATAAGCGGTGGCTACCACACCTTTGAACTGGAGGAACCCTTGGAGTTAAGCGAAGAGGACACGTTCTTTGTGATGATAAAGCCGGTAACTGCGGGCAAGCTGATCTACGAAAAGGCCATGGATGAAGTGAGCGCGCCCAACTACGATGAGTGGAACAATCTCACGGGTAATGTCCATAACTATTATACGGCCAGCGGCCTTAGTTATTATATTTCCAACGACGGGAAAGCAATGGAAGTTCAGACGGATAAAGACTTTTTCGTAAAAGCTTATACAAATAATAAATAAATGCAGACAGCAAAAAAGAGACGATTGGGGGTACGTCTCTTTTTTGCTTCACAAGATTTTTGGGAGGTGTGCTGCTTAATGGGGAGTTAAGCAGCACAGGTATAAAAAAGTTTTGTTGGGGGAGTGAGAATTTTTATTCTCACTAAGTATATCGGAGAGTAAATGCATAACTTTATACTAATTATCGAAATACCGTTAAAAATAATATACGAAAAGTTAAGCCTATATTTGTGCAATTCTGTCAGAACGAACGTTTGAAATAAATGTTAAAATATGTTATATTGTGTTTATTAAAACGTGAGGTACAAGATATATGGCAAAGATAAATAATGAACCTGATCAGATCAGTACAACTGATAAACTGAAGGCTTTTAACACATTAAAGAGCGCAGGTTACAGAGTTGAAATGAACGGAAGCGGAGTTCCCACAGTTGTATGTCCCAGACTTGAGGATATGGACAAGGAACTTAAGAATGTTAAGAAAGTTCTCAAGGAACTCAGATATGTTGGAAGTTTTGGTATCAGAGGCCCCAGAAAGACTGATGCGATCCTTTCCGAGGAAACAGCTGAGAAGAGTGAGGACCTGGAGACACTTACAGCTTAAGACACATAAATCCCAAATTCCCAAAATTCTATTATGAAAAAAGCCCACAAAAAAACCACCGTAAGGTGGTTAAAATTTTGGGAGGAGGGGTCGATCAGTGGGGAGCCGATCGACCCGGTATGAAAAAAGTTTTGTTGGGGGAGTCAGAAGTTGTTTTCTTCTGATAAGAATATAATATAGATTAAATTTGGACAAAATATGTACGATTTATAAAGAAAGAATAAAGTAAATCGAAATAATAAATAACTTTAGTACGATATATTGTTTGTGAATTGATGGTTAATTACGAGATATTGTATAATATAAGTGGAATTTTTTTCTAAAATAGTTTATTCTTTATATATTATTTTATTTTGGTTAGGAGTTGTTGGGGTATGAGCAAGATTATTTTGACCGGTGACAGACCCACCGGAAAACTTCATGTAGGTCATTATGTGGGCTCTCTGAGGAGGCGTGTTGAGCTTCAGAACTCAGGTGAGTTTGATAAGATATTTATTATGATAGCGGATGCTCAGGCCCTCACTGATAATGCTGACAATCCTGAGAAGGTAAGACAGAACATCATTGAGGTTGCTTTGGATTATCTGGCAGTAGGACTTGATCCTGCTAAATCAACACTGTTTATTCAGTCACAGATTCCGGAGCTTACAGAGCTATCTTTTTATTATATGAATCTGGTTACAGTTTCAAGACTTCAGCGCAATCCTACTGTTAAGTCTGAAATCCAGATGAGAAATTTTGAGACTAGTATCCCTGTGGGATTTTTCACTTATCCTATCAGCCAGGCAGCTGATATCACTGCGTTTAAGGCTACTACCGTTCCTGTTGGTGAGGATCAGGAGCCTATGCTGGAGCAGTGTAAGGAAATTGTTCGTAAGTTTAATTCAGTTTATGGCGAAGCTTTGGTTGAGCCTGAGATTCTTTTACCTGATAATGCAGCATGTCTTCGTCTTCCCGGAACTGACGGTAAGGCCAAGATGAGTAAATCTCTTGGAAACTGCATCTATCTGTCAGAGGAACCTGAATCTATTCAGAAGAAGGTTATGAGCATGTTTACTGATCCTAATCATCTCAGAGTTGAGGATCCGGGTCAGGTTGAGGGCAATCCTGTATTTATTTATCTTGATGCCTTTGCTAAAGATGAGCACTTCGCCGAATTTGCTCCTGATTACAAGAACCTTCAGGAGATGAAAGAGCACTATATGAGAGGCGGACTTGGAGACGTTAAGGTTAAGAGATTCCTTAACAATGTTCTTCAGGCTGAGCTTGAGCCCATCAGAACCAGAAGAAAAGAGTTCCAGAAAGATATTCCTTATGTTTACGAAGTCCTTAGAAAAGGTAGTGAAGTAGCTGAGGAAGTTGCTGCTCAGACACTTATGGATGTTAAGAAGGCAATGAAGATCAACTACTTTGATGATAAAGAGCTGATAGCTATGCAGTCAGCAAAATATGAGGAGACTGAAAACTAATGAAAAACATCCTTTTTGTTGCTTCAGAAGGTGTACCATTTATCAAAACAGGTGGACTTGCCGACGTAGTTGGCTCGCTCCCAAAGGATATCGACAGAAGATACTTTGATGTTCGTGTAATCCTTCCTCTGTATAAGTGCATCAATCAGCAGATGAAGGAGAAAATGGAGTATGTATCCAATTTCTACATGGATTTTCATTGGAAAAATGAATATGTAGGAATATTTAAGGCTGAAGTTGACGGCATAAAGTATTACTTCATAGACAATGAGTTTTATTTTAACGGCATGAAGCCCTATAGCGATGATGTTTGCTTTGAAATTGAGAAGTATGCATATTTCTCAAAGGCAGCGTTATCTATTTTACCTGTAATTGATTTCAGACCTGATATCATTCACTGCCATGATTGGCAGACAGGCCTTGTACCTGTATATCTCAAGGAGAGATTCCAGGGCAGTGAGTTCTACAGAGGAATTAAGGCTGTTATGACTATCCACAATCTTAAGTTCCAGGGAAAATGGGATATTAAGACTGTGCAGGATATAACAGGACTTCCTGATTACTATTTCACACCGGATAAGCTTGGACTTTACAAGGATGCCAACCTTCTTAAGGGTGGAATTGTTTATGCAGATGCCATTACAACAGTTAGTAAGGCATATGCAGAGGAAATCAAGACTAAGTTCTACGGTGAGGAACTTGACGGACTCTTAAGAGCAAGAGCCAATGACCTCAGAGGTATTGTCAACGGTATTGATTACGATGAGTTCAATCCTGAGACAGATAAATATATTCCTTACAAGTACAATGCTATTAACTTCCGTAAGGAAAAGGTTAAGAATAAGAGAGCACTTCAGAAGGAACTTGGTCTTAAGGAAGACGACAAGTGCATGATGATCGGTATTGTATCAAGACTTACTGATCAGAAGGGCTTTGACCTTATCAATTATGTTCTGGATGAGCTCTGCCAGGATGCTATTCAGCTGGTTGTTCTTGGTACTGGTACAGAGCAGTATGAGAACTCCTTCCGTCACTTCGACTGGAAGTACCACGACAAGGTTTCTGCTAATATTTACTATTCAGAGCCTATGTCTCACAAGATCTATGCTGCCTCAGATGTATTCCTGATGCCTTCACTGTTTGAGCCCTGCGGACTTTCACAGCTCATGGCTCTCAGATACGGAACTATCCCGATTGTAAGACAGACAGGTGGTCTTATCGATACAGTTGAGCCTTACAACAAGTTTGAGAGCACAGGTACAGGCTTTGGCTTCCTGAATTACAATGCTCATGAGATGCTTGGTACCATCAGAGAGGCAGAGCATGTGTACTATGACCAGAAGCGTGAGTGGAACAAGATGATAGACCGCGCCATGGCTGTAGACTTCTCCTGGAAGGTATCTGCTGAGAAGTATCAGGAAATGTACGACTGGCTCAGACCGTGATTTACTGGAAGAATACGGCAGGCGTGCCTGCTAATAATAGTGGAAAATGCTTGTTGTCGTCTGCGTCGTGATTATCTAAAATTCAAAATCTCAAATAGGCTTCCTCTCAGCGTTGTTCGGAGAAGTCAGCCTATTTGAGATTTTTTATTTTGATAATCATCTCCTCGTCCAAGAACTGCGCATTTTCCACTATCTATTAGTAGGCACGCCTGAGTAATTATACGATTTACTTTGTTTATTGTTGACACAAGTATTCATTTATATGAGAATATGATGTGTTCATGAAAGTATAATGAGAAATACGCATTTATTGAGTTGTGTAGGAATAATAATTTGTAATGAGAGATGAAAAAAGTAGTTTAAATTCTAAAAAGAGTTTGCTTATGCAGGCCAGCATATTGGCTATAGCCGGGATTATAAGCCGTGTTATAGGCGTCTTGTACAGAAGCCCTGTAACAGCAGTAATCGGCGATGAGGGTAATGGATATTATGCCGCTGCCTATGCCATATATTCTATTATTCTGCTGATATCTTCATATAGTATTCCCTCTGCCATGTCCAAGATCATTGCACAGAAGCTGGCGGTTAAGGAATATAAGAGTGCACAGAGGATTTTCAGGTGTGCCCTGGTTTATGTATCTATTGTGGGTGGAATTGGCAGTCTGGTTTTGTTCTTTGGAGCTAATATTTTGGTGGCGGGTAGATCTGCCACGGTTCTAAGGTTCTTTGCTCCCACCATTTTCCTTTTTGGTTTTCTTGGGGTACTCAGAGGCTATTTCCAGGCCCACAGGACCATGATTCCCACATCTGTTTCACAGCTTCTGGAACAGATTCTGAATGCCATTGTTAGTATCAGTGCAGCCGTTGCCCTTACCAATCTGGCAGGAAATGAAGATCACTCCAGAAGAGCTATGTATGGAGCTATCGGTAGTTCTCTGGGAACAGGCGCCGGAGTTCTTATTGCTCTGATATTTATGCTCTATGTTTACAACACTAACAGGGCTCTTATCAAAAAGAGGCTGGAATCTGACCATCACGATGATATATCCAATAAAGATGCCTTTAGAATGATCATTACTATAGTTACACCCTTCATCTTGAGCACCTTTATTTATAATTTCTCCACATCACTGAATTATACGTTGTTCAGTAGAATTCTGATATTTGTAAAAGGTGTGGATGAGCCCACAGTGGCTTCAATGTACGGAATATTCAACAGTAAGGCCATGGTCATCACAAATCTTCCCATTGCCTTTGCCAGCGCTGCGGCTTCAGCCATGATTCCGGAAATTTCATCCACTTTTGCCAGAGGGGATATGGAAGAGGCCAGCGAGACTGTTTCCAGAGTGACAAGAGTTATTCTGATGATCGCTATTCCCTGTGCAGCGGGACTCTTTGCTCTGGCAAGACCTGTAATGATGATTTTGTTCCCGCAGAAGGCTTCTCTTGACAGGGCAGCTATGCTTTTGATGATACTGGCGGTTACCGTGGTTTTCTATTCAGTTTCTACGGTGTCAAATGCGGTGCTTCAGGGAATTGGAAAAGTGAATTCTCCGGTTATTAACGCCGGACTTGCTCTGACTGTTCAGACTGTAATTCTGGGATTCATGCTGCTTTATACTGATCTGACTGATATAGCACTTTGTATCGTAACAATTGTATATTCAGCCCTGATCTGCCTATTTAACAGCATAGTTTTGAAAAAGAACCTGAAAATAAAGAATGATTTGAAAAAGACTTATCTTTTCCCAATATTATCATCAGCGGTTATGGGAGCTGCGGCCTTTGGAGTATATAGTCTGTTCAAGTATCTGTTCAGCTTTGTAGTAGGAAGTGACTATTTTGAAAATCTGATAGCCACCATAATTGCGGTTTTTGTGGCGATATTTGTTTATTTTGCAGTGCTTGTTAAGTCCGGAGGAGCCACAGAGGAAGACATCATGAGATTCCCCAAGGGCAGAAGCATTGCTTCTATGTTAAAGAAAATTAAGTTGTTGTGAGGTGTAAAACATGAAAAAAGAAAATCTTACCAAGTACACTGATTTTATAGTTAAGGAGACTTCAGATCTTCTTAACATTGATTCTCCTACAGGCTACACAGAGGAAGCTGCAGCCTGGGTCAAGGAAGAATTTGAAAAGCTCGGATTTAAGACTAAGCTCACCAATAAAGGTGGTGTAATAGTTGATCTTACAGGTAAGGATAAAAAGAACGGTCTTTTACTGGAAGCTCACACTGACACTCTTGGCGGAATGGTGGCTACCATAAAGTCAAACGGAAGACTTCAGCTTACAAACTTAGGCGGAATGAATCCTAATAATGCGGAGACAGAGAATGTAAGAGTGGTTACCAAGTTTGATGGCATCTACGAGGGAACCTTCCAGCTTAACAACGCCTCCATCCACGTTAACGGCGATTATGACGACACAAAGAGAACCTGGGAGAACTGTGAGGTGGTTCTGGATGAAGACGTCAAGACCAAGGAGGACACAGAAAAGCTCGGCATCTCTGTGGGAGACATTGTATGTTTTGAGCCCAATGTCAGAGTTACAAAGACCGGTTATATTAAATCAAGATTTCTTGATGACAAGCTGAGTGTAGGAATCTTGCTGGGACTTGCCAAGTATATTAAGGAAAAGAAGATAACTCCAAAGAGAGCACTCTATGCTCATATTACTGTATTTGAAGAGGTAGGCCATGGTGGCTGCGGAAGTGTTCCCGAGGGCTGTACAGAGGCTATTTCCGTTGATATGGGATGTGTGGGCGATGGCCTTTCCTGTACAGAGAGACAGGTTTCCATCTGTGCCAAGGACAGCGGCGGCCCTTACAGCTATAGCGTTGTTCAGGGGCTTATGGCTGCAGCCAAAGAAAGCGGTGCGGACTACGCTGTAGATATTTATCCTCATTACGGAAGTGACGTCGAGGCTACACTAAGATCCGGAGAGGACTTAAAGCACGGACTTATCGGTGCAGGAGTTTATGCTTCCCATGGATATGAGAGAAGCCACAGAGATGGCGCTGAAAACACATTACGACTTCTGATTCAGTACGCAATAAAATAATAAATAAATAGCGCATTTGTAAAAAACGGTTCTGTTAATTTAAGCAAAACCGTTTTTGCTTTTAAAGCGACGACAATAATACTACATAGAGGAATGACATCATGAAACTGATAAAAAAGTTTATACCTTACTACAAACCGTATATGGGCGTTTTCATACTGGATTTGTTATGTGCCTCAATACTTTCAATAATAGACCTGGCTTTTCCGCAGTTTTTAAGAATACTCAGGTCAACTCTTTTTCTTGAGGAACCGAAGGTGATTCTCGGAAGACTTGGAATAATTGCTTTGGGGCTGCTTGTTATGTACCTGATAAGATCTCTCTGCAGATGGTATGTCACATATCAGGGTCATATGATGGGAGCCAGGATGGAATCAGGCATGAGAAGAGAACTCTTTGAGAAGTTTGAGGCTTTTTCCTTTTCATATTACGACTCCCACAATACCGGCGAGATGATGAGTAAGCTGGTGTCTGACCTCTTTGATATCTCAGAGCTGGCGCATCACGGCCCTGAGAATATCTTTATTTCCATAGTGAAAATCGTGGGTTCATTTATTCTGCTTATGAGAATCAATGTCCCAATGACTCTTTGCCTTGCGGCTGTGGTTGTTTGTATGGCCTTTTTTGCCATAAGTCAGAACAAAAAGATGAGAGCTACCTTTAGTGACAACAGGAAAAAGATTGCGGGAATCAATTCTTCTCTTCAGGACACTCTTGGAGGAATCAGGGTCGTAAAGTCTTTTACAGGAGAAGATATTGAGCTTAATAAGTTCAATAACAGTAACCTGGCTTTCCTTGATTCCAAGCAGGCCAATTACAGACAGATGGCTATCTTTAATTCGGGAAATAACTTCTTTGAAGGTCTGATGTTCATTACTGTGCTGGTGGCAGGCGGCTTTTTTATTGCCAAAGGGCAGATGACGGGAGAGGATCTTGCTATCTATGCTCTCTACATCAACATTTTCATTAACCCTGTCAATGTGCTGGTGGAGTTTACGGAACAGCTCCAGAAGGGGCTTGCCGGTTTTGAGAGATTCAGGGAAGTAGTTGAGACCATGCCATCTATTGAAGATAAGGAGGGGGCCGGTGAACTTAAGGATGTAAAGGGCGTCATCGATTACGAGGATGTTTCTTTTTCTTATGAGAATGAGGAAACGGTGCTTGAGCATATAGATCTTCACGTGGATGCCGGCAAGTCAGTGGCTATTGTAGGACCATCCGGCGGCGGAAAAACCACGCTATGTTCGCTGCTTCCAAGGTTCTATGATGTTACCGGAGGATGCGTTAAGATTGATGGGACGGATATCAGGGATGTTACTCAGAAATCACTGCGCTCCTATATCGGAATAGTTCAGCAGGATGTTTATCTTTTTAATGGAACGGTAAAAGAGAATATTGCATATGGTAAGCTTGATGCAACTATGGAGGAAATAGTGGAGGCAGCAAGAAATGCTGATCTGCTTGAATTTATTGAGAGTCTTCCAAATGGCTTTGATACTATGGTTGGTGAGAGAGGAGCAAGACTTTCCGGTGGGCAGAAGCAGCGTATTGCCATTGCCAGAGTCTTTCTTAAGAATCCGCCTATTCTGATACTGGATGAAGCCACCAGTGCCCTGGATAATGAGAGCGAGCGCTACATACAGGACAGTCTGGAAAAGCTTGCCTACGGCAGAACCACCATCACTATTGCTCACAGGCTTTCAACAATACTCGGAGCTGATGAAATTATTGTCCTTGACGAGGATGGAATCAAGGAACGCGGCAAACACAAGGATTTGATCAAGCAGGGCGGCACTTACGAGAAATACTATCGCATGCAGTTGGGTGGAATCTGAGAATTCCCGTGCGATAAAGCGGAGAAAAGAAAAAATTATGCAGTGAATAGCCATGAATTGTGTAGACAATTATGGCTATTCACTGCATAATTGGTTATAGGGGAAAAACTATTATTTGTTGGGAGGAAAATAAGTATGGAAGCTCTGCTAAAAGTCATCTCCGCAATCTGCGGAAAAATTCAGGTTGTTTCTGATCTTTTTTGGGATTTTCCCACGAACTTTGAATGGTATTCCAATATACCGATTCTGGGGAATTTTTCGTTGGCCATCATTTTGCTCATTGGCTCAGGAATCTATTTTTCCATTCGCTTGAGATTTATTCAGGTCAGAAAGTTTAAAAGAGGAATAGAAGTTCTCAAAAACAGCAAGGCCCGTACCGGTATTTCGCCTTTGGCATCCTTCTTTCTGTCAACGGCCATGCGAGTTGGCCCGGGAAATATTCTTGGCGTCACGGGCGCTGTTTCTGTCGGGGGACCGGGAGCACTTCTCTGGATGTGGATCTCAGCCTTTTTCGGAATGGCTACGGCCTTTGTGGAGTCCACTTTATCTCAGATTTTTAAAGAGAGGAAAGACGACGAATATATCGGAGGAATGGCCTTTTACGGCAGAAAACTTCTCAAAAACTCAGCAGCCGTGGGCGTTGTGCTCTCACTCATGTATATAATCTATGCATTCTTATGTTTCCCGGCTCAGGGCTTTAACTCTGTTTCAGCTATGGGACAGATTGCATCTATATTGTCCGGAAAAGAGCTTCCGACTACCCATGCGGTATATTGGATTGGCTTCGCTATCATTCTTATAGCAGTTATCGCTGTTTCTTTTGGAGGAACAAAAAAGATTTCAAAAGTAACAGACGTGCTTGTTCCTATAATGGCTATAGTCTATGTGGCTACGGTTCTTGTTCTCATAGTGCTAAATGTAAGCAGGATTCCATGGTTTTTCTACGCTGTGTTCACAGAAGCCTTCAAGCCTGAAGCCGTGTTCGGAGGAGCTTTTGGTGTGGCACTTATGCAGGGCGTAAAGCGTGGTCTCATGTCCAATGAAGCAGGTCAGGGTACCATAACAATGCCTGCAGCAGCTTCTGATGCAGCACATCCCTGCGATCAGGGCTGTGTTCAGGCTATCGGAGTTTTCCTGGATACCATAGTAATCTGCACATTGACCGGTTTTGTGGTAATCATGGGAAGAGTATGGCTGACAGACAATGGCGCTGCCTGGTTTGAACTTGGAAAGCTCCCTAAGTACCTTGCTTCAGCGGCAGAGCTCACTCCGGGAACAACCTTTAACAATATCGTTACCCTGCTGATTTCTCTCTGCTTTGGATTGTTTGCGTTTACCTGCCTTTTGGGCTTTATGTCTTTTTCAGAAATATGTGCCAACCGAATCAGCAAAAAGAATTCCTTTATAAATCTCATCAGAATTCTGGACCTTATAGTAATCAGTTTTGGTATTCTGACTTCCATCGTAGGAATGGATTTGGGAGCTCTTTGGGACCTTTCAGATTTTGCCAATATTCTGATCGCATATTGCAACATTCCGCTTTTGTATATTGGCTTTAAGTATGTAAAGAAAGCCCAGCTCCATTATGAAAAAGAGGACGGAACACCCTTTAATTCCAAGGTGGTTGGAATCGATGTGGCTGTATGGGATGAGAAAGCACGTAAGGAGTGAATAATAAAAAAGAATGTCGCTTGCGACATTCTCGCGCCGAGCGCGGTTGCATTTATGCAACAATTTCATATCGCGCGATGTGCAGATCACTTGGCGAGGTTTTTTCGAGCCTAGTGAAATGTCATACACAGTAGTGCGCATCCTTAGCGGAGCGCTTTTTATATAATAAGAAATCCGAAGGAATTTCTTATTATATAAAAAAGATTCCTGAATTTCTGAGAAAATTCAGGAATCTAATAGTTTTAGATTGGAAATATCCGGCGCAATGGCCAGAGAGTAGTTGGTGTAGTAGACTACAAAGCCTGGCTTTGCGCCGTTTGGCTTTTTGACGTCTTTGCGCTTCAAATAATCGATCTCAACCTTCTCCTGCATCTTTCCCTTGGAGTAGTAGGCCGCAAGAGCAGCAGCTTCTTCAAAGGCTCTGTCAGGAACTTCTTTTCCTTCTGTTAAAAGAACCACGTGGGAACCGGGGATTTTCTTGGCGTGGAACCACCAGTCACCTCCGTTGGCTGTCTTGAAGGTAAGTTCGTCGTTCTGAATATTATTTTTTCCTACATAAATATCGAAGCCGTCGCTGGAGAGATAGTGGAATGGCTTGCTGGTGATCTTTTCCTTGCGGCCGTTCTTGCCTGTTGGATGAGATTTGATGTAGCCGCTCTCAAAGAGCTCCTGGCGTATCTGGGCCAGATCGGCTTCTTTCTGGGCAATCTCAAGGGAAGTCTGGATGGACTCAAGCTGATCAATGGCTTCTTTTGACTCCTTGATCTGCTCCTCAAGGGCCTCAGCGGTACGCTTTAACTTGGTGTATTTATCAAAGTATTTCTTGGCATTCTGAGCCGGTGTCAGTGTTGGATCAAGAGTGATGGTTACGTCCTTGCCGGTGTTGTAGTCGTTTACTGTTATCTTCTCGGATCCGGGAGCAGCACTGTAACCGTAAACAGTAAGAAGCTCACCGTAAACTCTGTATTTATCCTTTTTCTCACTGTCGGACATCTGCTTGAGCTGAAGGTCGTACTTCCTTACATTTCTCTCAAGAGCTGTCTGAACGATTTTCCTAAGGTCGACTGATTTCTGGCGAATTCTGGTAACCACATTTTTCTCGGCATAGTACTTCTGAATAAGGGTTGAGATATCGGAAATGGACTCTGTGGCACAGGATGAGTCTGCTTCGTATAAGGTCAGAGGAATACTGGAGTATTCAACGGGAGCATCATCCTTATAAATAATTGAAGGAGAAAAACGTCCGCTCTTAATATCATCAATCACTTCATCAAAGGCCTTATATAAAGCAATAGACTCCATGGTATCCAGTGAAATTGCAGATTTATCGGCGTCAAGCCCTGCTCTGTAGCAAATTTCCTGAGCGGTGATGGGAGACAATCCGGTATAGCTTGAATAAATAGCCTTAAATGCCGGCATTCCCTTACTGAGAACAGCACTTGAAAACTCGTCGGCAGAAGTGGTGAGAGGATTGAGCTTATCCTGGGATGGGATAAAGTACTCTCTTCCGGGAAGAACCTCCCTTACTGAGCTGACGGAAGCGGGTATATGCTTGATGCTGTCTATGATAATGTCATTTTCATCAGTGAAAATAATGTTGCTGTATTTACCCATTATTTCTACTAAAAGCACCTTGTGGCGAAGGTCACCCATTTCATCAAGATGCTCGATCTCAAAGCGGATGATTCTCTCAAGACCGCCGGGCTGTGTTACGGAGACAATCCTTCCATTCTGAATATGCTTACGAAGGAGCATACAGAAATTAGGCGCAGTTATGGGAGACTGCTTAGTTTCGTCTGTGAGATAAACCAGTGGAAGAGAAGCGTCAGCGGACAAAACCAGTTTGCACTGCTTAATGTTATATTTATCAATATTCTCATAGGAAAGCTTTACAGTGATAAAAAGCTCGTCACTTTCGGTCTGAGCAATCTTGTAAATCCTTCCGCCTGTAAGATATTCTTTAAATTCCCTGGTGAGATTTGCAATAGTTATTCCATCAAAAGCCATGTAATATTCCTGCCTGTTCAAGTTTTTTCCGCATAAAAGTATATCATAAAATTAATGAAAATAACTATTGTAAACGCTTACATAACTGTGGTATAACATTAGTATGAAAATCTCGTTAAAAATATTTTTGTAAGCGGTTACATTTTAAGGAGGATACGGGTAATGGAATTGTTAAACTATAATGTATTGGAGAAATCAGGCTATACAGGCTACGTTCTTAAGGAAGCGCCTGTCAGAGTCCTTCAGTTTGGTGAAGGTAACTTCATGAGAGCCTTTGTTGATTACTTCTTTGATATCAGCAATGAGAAGGCTGGTTTCAATGGAAAGGTTGCACTTGTTCAGCCTATTTCACAGGGACTTACCGAGCTTGTTAACAAGCAGGAAGGTCTTTACACACTTTACCTTCGTGGAAGCGAGAACGGAGAGAAGGTTGATGCCAAGAGAGTTATTTCAGCTGTAGATTGCTGCCTTAACCCTTATGATAAGGCAGATTTTGATAGGATGATGGAGATTGCTGCCAGCGATGACCTCGATATCATTGCCTCCAACACTACTGAGGCTGGTATTGCTTATGATCCATCCTGCAACTTCGAGGATGTACCTGCAAACAGCTTCCCGGGAAAGCTCACACAGGTTCTTTATACCAGATTCAAGGCCGGAAAGAAGGGCGTTGTTGTTCTTTCCTGCGAGCTTATAGATAACAATGGTAAGGAGCTTCTTAAGTGCGTAAATCAGTACATTGATCAGTGGAAGCTCTCTGATGATTTCAAGAAGTGGGTTAACGAGGAGAACATCTTCTGCTCAACTCTGGTAGACAGAATTGTTCCCGGCAGAATCCGTGATGCCAAGGAAGTTGAGAAGCTTGAGGAGATCAATGGCTATCACGATGAGCTCATCGATGTTGGTGAGATCTTTGGCGTATGGATCATCGAGGGACCTCAGGGGCTTGAGGACAGACTTCCATTCAAGAAGGCCGGAGTTAATGTACACGTTGTTCCCGATGTTATGCCTTACAAGCACCGTAAGGTTCGTATCCTTAACGGCGCGCACACAGGTTTTGTTCTTGGTGCATATCTTGCAGGCTTTGATATTGTACGTGACTGCATGCATAATGAGACAGTAGCCGGTTTCATGAACAAGATGCTCAATGAAGAGGTTATCCCTACACTTGTAGATCACCTGGATGAGAATGACCTCAATCAGTTTGCAGCTGCTGTAAAGGACAGATTCAACAATCCTTTTGTTAACCACGAGCTTATGTCTATTTCACTTAATTCAACAAGTAAGTGGAAAGCAAGAAACATGCCTTCATTCCTTCAGTATATAGATAAGAACGGAAAGCTTCCTGTTTGCCTTACAATGTCTCTGGCTGCATACATTGCTTTCTATTCAAATGATGTTCAGGAGCTTACAGATGCAGGACTTATCTGTAAGAGACCTGCAGGTAATACTTACACAGTAAGTGATGACAGATGGGCTCTTGAGTTCTTCTATGAGCACAGAAATGATTCAGAAGAGGAGCTTGTTAAGGCTGTTCTTGGCAATGAGAAGATGTGGGATCAGGATCTCAACAAGATCGAAGGTCTTACAGACGCAGTTATTGCCGGTCTTAAGAAGATTCACACAGAGGGCGCTGAAAAAGCTTATGCCAGCTGCCTTTAATGCTGATTACCGGATTTTTCATTTTTAATCCTTTATATTTTTTCTTGCGGGTTGCTTTGCCTTTTGGGCAGGGCAGCCCATTTTTTTGTCAGGGAATAAAAAATTGTATACGAAAATAAAAAAAGTATGGAATATTTCAATTTTATGGTTTATTATGTTAACAACACAACACTTTAAACTGTTAAACTTTAATTTAATAAAAAATATTAAATTTTCCTTAAGATTGATATTAATCTCTTATTGATTTATTTTATTCTGGGTGGTATAATTGTATACAAAGTTGAAACACAGTTTAAACGATGACGTTTTTACGAATGTTGGAATGTGGGGAACATACTTTAGTAATAAAAATGCTATTTGTATCTTCACGATGCAAATAGCTATTTTTATATATTTTCTTATTACAAAAATGGAGGAAGATTATGAAGAAGTACAACAGAGTAATCGCATTGCTTGCTGCTACATCTATGACAGCTACTCTTATGGCTGGCTGCGGCAAGACAGAAGCTCCTGCGCAGACTACTGACACACCAGCGCAGACAACAGAAACTGCTACAGAGACTGCTGCAGCAGAGACAACAGAAGCTCCTGCTGAGACAGCAGAGGCAACAGAAGAGGTTGATGCCAACCTTCCATCTCTTGTAGGTGTTGAGCCAGACACACGTCTTGCTGCTGACGCTTACTCAGAGCTTTGGGATGTAGACAGCTA
>JAEEGL012166315.1_pt1 | contig 19542 bp, 9 predicted proteins | sample 9134231 | NCBI WGS metagenome assembly JAEEGL01 (sample SAMN16246548, study PRJNA631951) | gut metagenome | biome: gut microbiome; feature: rumen; material: fiber-attached | host: Bos | place: Iran: Karaj | collected 2018-10 | reverse complement strand
CCCAATCCCCAATCCCCAATCCCCAATCCCCAATCCCCAATTCCCAATGAAGAAAAAAAAAGAGAAATTAAATAAAAAACAAAGTTAGAGATATTAATTAAATTAAATAATTAAACCTTTATTTTTTATAATTAAATTATAAAAAAGAATAATAAAAAAATATAAAATGCTAAAAAGAACACATAATATTTCCAAACCAAAAACACCAAAATATGATAATATGTGTCATCTACACAATTTAATTCAATATTTTTATGTAATAGGTTTAGATAATCAAACAACTTCTAAAATGTCATTTTATAAAAATTATAATATAAATTTAAAACCAAAAATTACAACAAAATATCCAAATATAGATTTACCTTATTTGAATATACCAAATGAAATAATTATTTCTCATTGTTTTCCAAATGGATATAAATTAATAGAAAAAAATACTAATAATGTTTCTAAAAATGAATATTTTTTTTTTACAATTAAAAACCCGAATCCTCTTGAAGAAAATAATAATTTTCGACATCAAAAAATACATTTTTCTTGTTTATTAATGTATGAAGATATAATAAATTATTATAAAATATTTTCAATAAAAAATTCAGAATATATAAATGATTTTTTATTATCATCATATTATGTACCAAAAGTAATTTGTATATGCTCATTTTATCCTTTTTATTTAGAATATATTAAAATTTTAGAAAGTTTAAGACAATATATAATAGATAATTTTGATAATGGTATTGAATTCCCAATTGAAAATTATATTGATTCTTTAATATTTAAAATTCCTTCTCCTCCTAAAGGAATATTTTCTATTAATGTTGAATTTTTAAATTTAAAACTTAATTTTGAACAAAAAGCCCCTAATGAAATTCCTTTACCTGAAATTGATTTGTTTTTTTTATTTCAATATTTTACTGTAGAAAAATTACTTTTAATTTTAAAATATATTTTATTTGAATATCCTATTTTTATTTTTCATCAAAATAAATTTGAATTATCAAATATTGTTGAAGGTTTAGTTTCTTTAATTTTTCCTTTTGAATATCAATTTCCTGTCATTCCTATTTTACCAATTGAAAATTTTTCTTTAATAAGATATATAAAAAGTTTTGTTATTGGAATAAATGGGAAATATTATGATAAATATTTTGAAGATAATAAAATAGAAATAGCTGATAAAACAGTAATTGTAATCAATTTATTAAATGATAAAAAGTCTAAAAAAGACATTATTGAAATTATTCCTAATATTAAAAAACCTGAAATTTTTTTACAACAAGTTTCTTTCTTTGAAAAATATTATGAATATGATAATCAGACTGAAATAGCGTTACCTGAACATTATACGGAAAAGGTTATTAAAAGAATTAGACAATATTTTTTTGAAATTAAACATTGTTCTGTTAAAAAAAATGAATTCAATGAAAAAGTCAGAAAAATTATTTTTTATTATTTTGTTAGTTTATTTGTTGATTATCAAAAATTTATTGTAAAATCTGAAAATATTTCTCAAATTTTATTTGATAAATATTTAAGTGGAAAATTAGAATTAGAAGATATTTTTAATATTAAAAAATATCTTGAAAATATTTCTAAAATAGATATTCCTTTTTATTCATTTTTACTTAAAACAGAATTATTTAAATCTTTTATTTTTAAAAAAGTGTTCCCTTTGACTACACAAGATAAATTAGATATATTATTTTTTGATGAAAATGTGAATAAAAAATTAAATAAATATTTATTTTCAAAAAGTATTTCAACTCCTTTTTTAGATATGAAATTTGAAAAAAATATAATAAATATTAAGATAGAAGATAAACCTTTTTGTAAAGAAGAAATAATTTATTTATCATCTGAACAAGGAAAAAAAAAAGCTCTTGATTATAATCAATTAATAACTGATAATTCTTATTTAAATGATGATAGAAGTGAAAATGAAAGTAATAAATTTTTAAATCAATTTATCAATGTTCCAACTTTTAAAATAAAATATTATGGATTTCCTAATTTATTATTTGATGAAAATTTCTTTAAAAAAAATAATGAAAATTTAATTGATGGATTTTCATTAGATAAAGATAATGATCCTTATCAAATATATAAAATGAATTCAGGAACACTATTTATAACATATGAATCATTATGTGAAAATATAATAAATAATGAAACAATAAAAAAAAATTATGAAATATACAATTATTCTTTTAATAAAAGTGATAATTTAAGACCAAATATGAGAAATTATATTTTATTATTATGGTTAAAATATTTTTCATTATCTTTTTGGTATATAATACCTTCAGAAAGAAAAATAAAATTTAAAGAAATGTTAAAGATATTATATTCTTGTACATTTATAGAAGAAAATATATATATTTTATTATATAATGTTATTCTTTCTTATGGAGATATGAATATGATAATTGAATATTTTCAATTTATGAAAAATAAATCTTATATTTGTTATTTATTAATGAAGAATAAATTTTCAATAGAATTAAAAAAAAAAAAAATATTAAATAATAAAGAAATAAATGAAAAGAAAGAAAATATAAATTTAAGTAGATCTTTATCAATTTTTAATAATAATAATGAAAAAGATAAAATTATTTTTGAAACAAAAATCCATTGTCAAACTTGTAATAAAGAAATAGACCTTTTAAATTTATCAACAAATTTTTCAAAAATGGATTTTAACACTAAAAAATTGTTAATAAATTGTTTATGTGGAAATACATTTTTTGGATCAATGAATGTAAAAGTGGTTAGTAGTAGTGGAAATATATATTATGAAAAATTTAATTTATGTTCTCCATATTATTTATATAATTTAAATTGGGAGAAATCAAATAATAAAATAAATATATCAACTTTTTTCATTGATTATCCAGAAAGATTTTGGAATGCAATATGGTATTTTTCTCTTCAATATTTACCTTGTGATTTTTTAATTCCTTATAAAAAAAATAATTTATTTGAAATTCAAAAAACTGGGAATATAATTTTAAATAAGAATAATTTTGATTTATATAAAATTAAATCAAAAAGTAATTGTGAAATGAAGAAAAATAATAAAAAATTCGGATTTAATTTAGATATTCCTATTTCTAAAATTAATATTGAAATTAGTAAAACTAATAGAAAGGAAAGAAAAAAAATGAAAAAAAGATCTGAATATAAAACTATTAAAAGAAAACATTTAAATAGTGTTGATATTAAAGATTGTCATTATACAAATAATTTAAATCAAATTAATAATAATGATTTTAATATTAAAAATAATTTAAATCTTCTAAAATTAGATTGTGAAATTGATATTAAAGATATTAAAGATATTTATTTAAATGATTTAAATTATGAAAATCATTTTGAAAAGTAATTTATTTAGTTTTTAAATTGTTTTCTATGTGAAACAAATTTTGTATAATATTAGTTTTTATGAGTTATAAAAATTAGATTAACACTATTTTTTTATCGATTTATAAACTAATATTAAAATTTAAAGGAAACCTTCATTTTTTTAAAAAACAAATTTATTTTTTTTAAAAGCTTTGAATAATGCTAAATTCATTTTAAAATTAATATTAAAAACACATTTTTAAATGGTATTAGATATATTAAATAATATTTGAATTTTTGATAAACTTGATTGAATTTTAGAATTTTTAGAAATTAGTCTGATTTTTTTAATTTTAAAAAAATTAAATAAATAATTAATATGAATCAAAAATGTTAATTTTTTCAAATATTTTTATTTTTCAAAGTTGTTTTGGAATATAAATGAAAGTTAAAAATATATATGAAAATAAATTATGATAAAATAAATAAATCTTTTTAAGAATTTGGCAAATTATTAATCAAATGAATGATAAAAATGGGAAGAAATGAAAAAAAAATAAAACTAATCTCATATTATATTATTTATTTTAAACAAATTTAATTTTATTAAATATATGAAATAGAAAAATAAATGATTTATAAAAATAAAATAATTATGACGACAATAAAAAAATTTAACTCATAAATTGAATTTAAAATATTTAAATCCATCTTAATTATAAATAATAAAATAAAAAGATAAATAAATAATAATAATAAAAATAAAACAAAATTTTATTCTACTATAGTTAAAGCATATCAAAAAGATTATTTTTAGAGAAATTATATTATTAAAGCATATCAAATTAAAAAAATTAAAAGTAATATTAACATAAAAGGAATAATTGATGAAATGATTATTTTTTAAAATCAAAAAAAAAGTGAATAAAATAATGAAAAAAAAACATTAAAAATTAATTATAATTATAAATTTAATTATTAATTGAATTTTAAGTATTTATTTATAAAAATTATTATTTTGTATCGTGATTTATTAAGTTATAAAATAAATAATTATTTTTAATTGTTCTCAAAACTTAAAAACCAGGTTGCTTGATAATAAAATCCAAAAAGAAAACCAAGACAATAAATATATTAATAATATAATTAATATATTAAATAATAATAATTACAGTAATATCTTAGAATAATAAAATAAATAAAAAAAATATATAAAAGTATTTAAATTGTTTTTACATAAAAATGAATAACCAGTTGTGTGATATAATCATTGACACTGATAGGATTAGTTCAGTTCAAGATGATTCATTGAATATTTTTAATGAAAATTTTAAGTTTATCAAAGAGCAATTTCAAGAAAAAGATGATGATAACATATATAAAAATATAAATTTAAAAGAAACAAATGTTACAGAAAACGAAAATGAAGATAATAATAAAATGAATATAAAAGAAGAAAATGTGACTGAAATGATAGAATATATTCATAAAAAAAAGAAAACTTCATTCACTGAAAAAAAGACAAAAAGAGGAAGAAAAAAAAATTCTGAGAAATATACTTTTGAATGTAATAAAGGAAAAAAACCAATTGAACATAATAAATTCAAGCCTGATAATATTAGAATTAAAATTAAAACTCATTATCATAATTTTATCATATCATTTTTTAATGATTTAATTAAATCACGTTTTAAAATTCAAAGATATAAATTTAGAAAAATTTGTTATTCAATAACAAAAGATGTTACTGTTAAAAACAATCAAAATCTAATGAAAATGACTTTAGGAGAATTTTTACAACAAAATACTTCTAAAAAATATAAATGTGAAATTGATCAAAATAAAAAGACTTATTTATTTGTTAGGAATCTTTTAAAAAAAGAATCGGATAAAACATTATTTGATTTAACTTATTGGGATTTCTTTTTGAATTATTATATGATTGATGATAAAAAAGAAATTATAAATAATTTTGGAATTAGAGATAGAACTCAATTTTTCACCGATTTTATCAGCAATATTAAAAATACTAATTATTTGAAATCTGTTGTTAATATTGCTAATAATCATTTTATTCAATATTTTTTACAAATTGATTTTTCCCAAAGAGATTTTATGAAAGACAATTTTTTTGAAACAATATTTTTTTTTTAATTATCATTTCGATGACATGAATAGTTTAATTTAAATGTTAATAATTTTCAATTGAATGATTTTATGAAAAATATAAGTTTTAATTGTTTATAAGAATAAGATTTAAGTTATGTATTATCTTTAATTTTTTATCAATTAGTTTATATCTTTAAAAAATAAAATATATAGTTTTGAAACTTGACGTAATAAACTTGTATCTATATATATTATTTTTTATTTAATCTTATTTTAAATAATAGTTTTCTTAACCAATATATCTCCTTATTTTTTATTATTCATTCATGAAAAATTTTTTTTTTATTTATATTATTTATTATTTTGTTTTGGATATTAAATGATTTTATTAAAAAAAATATAAAAAATCATTATTTAAAATTTTTAATGTAATGTTTGTCGTTTTTAAAAATTTTCATCTAATACTAGCAAAAATGTCTCATCAAAAATAAAAGAATAAATAGGAAGATATGTTTGAACAAACAGAAAATCGAAGAAACTAATTTAAATTTTTATAATATTATTATAAAATAATGTTTTGAAAATATAATAATATAATTAATTTTTGATGCAGAATTATTTCTGCAATCATTTTTTTTTTATTTTCTTTGTTTTTATACAAATTTATAAAACATTATATATGTTTCTCTCTTAAAATACTTTTTCTGTGATGGATATTGGGGTAATAGTATAATATTACTTTTTTTAAATTGTTTTCAAAATAAATAATATCATTGAAATTTGAAATTTTTTAAAAATTCTCTATAAATTAATAAACTTTTATTTAATAATCATGCATTATTTTTTTGAAAGATTAAATTAATATTTGTTTTTATCTACTTTTAGATTTGAAAAAAATTTTCATAATTACTGTGATTAAATTAATTTTAAATAATTAATATTAATAAATATTTCAGGTTAATAAAAAATTGAGGATGTTATTAATCTTACAATCACATTTTTCACTTAAATACTTTTTAAATTTAAATAAGCAATCTATAAAATTAACAAATTTTTTCATTTTTTTTTCTTATAATCTTTTATATTGGTTAAATTGGAAAAAAAATTTTATTAATCTTTTATAACTTTATTTTTCAATTAAACATATTAATTTAATTAGACTAGTTTGTTTGTTTTTTTTGATAATATTATTTTTTGTTTATAGTAATAATAGGAAAAAAGTTTCTGAAAAAATTAAAAAAATATTCTCTGATTAATTTTTAAAAAGGAAAAATATAAATATTTAAAAAAACAATTAATTGTAAATATGGAATATCAAATAAGAAAAGTAGATAAAGATGAATATTTATCAATATAAAAATAAAAAATATATTAAAGAAGAAGTAAAATATCCTTTTGTATTTGAAATTCAAAATACATTTACACAAACAATATAATAATTTTATTGAAAATGAAAAAAATATTTCAAACTAAAAACAATAACATAAGAATAAGAATATTATCTAATAAAGTTAAATTACACATAAATATATTAATAAACAAGAAGGAAATAAAAAATATTTAAACTTTAAAAATAAATGACATTGCGTTGAAATTATTGAGAAATTTTAAATAATTTATTTGTAATTAATGATTGAAAAGAAGAGAAGACAAATTTCAAATTAATAATTTAATTGACAATAAAATTAATACTATAACTTGACAAATTGAAATTTATTAAATATCAAACTTCAAGTGAATTTTTGAATAAACATAAAAATAGCAATAGCACAAAAAATAATAATGATGAAAAACATAAAATAATGTAAAATATATATAGTAAAAAAATAAATTAATAACATCTAAATGTAATAATTATTAAAAAAATAAATAATGTTAATATCGAAATTGAAGTATTCTTATCTAAATAATGAAAATGTATATAAAATCCTTTAATACTTTAAATAAAAAAGAATTAGCATATTAAATCAATTTTATACAGAAATAAAATTTTATAAATGAATGAAAAATATGAAGAATTAGAGGGAATTTTAGATTATGAATTTAAATATTAAAAAATTCTTTAGGAATAAATTCATATATTAAGCATTTTAGAATTTTGTGAAAGAAAAAAGGAAATAATAAAACAAGAAAATAAATTAGAGAAAGAATATTATAAAGAAAAAAAAAATAATAATAACAATGAAAAAGGATACAATAATTGATTAAATCAACAAAAAGATAATAAAGGAGAAAACCAATGATAATTATATAAAGAAGAAAAAAATAATGAATGTCAATATAATGAATTAGTTAAATGCTAATGGAAATAATAAAAAGGATTTATAAAAATAATAAAAATAACTCAATTTATTATCAATAATAGAATTTATTAAAACAAACAATTAATTATTTCATATCAAAAATAAAGTCGAATAATTAATTTAAAAAAAGAAGTATACTTTTATTAAACTAAATATTAATTATTATATAATATATTTATTGTTTTTTATTTGAATGACTTTATAATAGTTTTATTTACAAAAAAAATTACAGAAAAATCTTTAAAATTTTAATGGTTGTTTAAAGAATTTTATAAAATGTTTAGGATAGAAAAATGAAGAACAAAAATTGTAAAATTTTTAGAATAAATAGTAAATAAATAAATATATTTTTTACAAAAAAATAATTCATATAAATAATTAATTTTTAAATAAAAAATAACAATATCCAACTTAAATAAAAAATATTAAACACCACCAATATATTAATATATATAGTTTAAAAAGTAAAATTATAAAAAATTAATTAATGACATCAAAAGTTGAACAAGTAGATGAAATATTAGTGAAAGACCCTGGAGATGAAGAAGAATACAATATAAAAAAACGTCAAAAAAAATTAATAATAATCTCACTAATAGTAGCATTAATTTTTGTGGGAGCAATAGTATTTTACTTTATATTTTCTTACTTAAAATCAAATGGACCAAAAAAAGATGAACCAGGAGAAGATGGACCAAAAGAAGATTCAGAAGGTTATATAGTAGAAGATTTACCTGATGATACTATTTTACGAGAGAAAATAGATGTAAATGATGAACCATTAAATAATTTAACAAAAAATATTGATCCTGAAAAAGAAACTCAACAAGAAAAAATGAGAGTTCTTATGGCAGATAAAGATATTATAAAACCAAAATCAACAAAAATATCAAGTGAAGTTATTCAATTAAAAAATGGTTTAATAATTGGATTAATTCAAAACCCTAATATAAACACTTCTGCCGTTGCTGTTTTAACACCTTACGGTAATAATATTGATTTAGTTTATGGTTTTGCACATTTCAACGAACACATTGTTTTTGGTGGAAGTATTAAAAATCCTGATAATTCATTATTTATGACTAAAGTTAATAATGTCAAAGGTGTTACAAATGCTTTTACATCTCTTGATAGAACTGTTTATATGTTTAATTCACCTACTAAAGAATTTGATGACCTTTTTACTATGTTTAAATATATGATTTATAGACCTAGTCCTAATGATTCTTATATTAGTGATGAAATTAATGCTGTAAATTCTGAAATGTTAATGAAGAATTATAGTGGGGCTTATTTATCTTTAATGTTAAATGAAATCACTAATCCTGAACATCCTTTACATAATGGTGGAGTAGGAACGAATATTACTTTGAACAGTATGAAAAATATTACAGAATTAGCTACAAATATTAGTTTATATTTAAGGTATAGTTTAAATCCTGATAGACTTAAAATGGTTATATATTCTAATAAAACGTTGGAAGAAATGAAAAATTTAGTTAAACAATTTAATTACAGAAAGAGACTTGTATATAATTCATTTGTGAATAAAATTAATCAGAAAAAATATGATATGATGAATAATGATTTATTTATTAATAACACAGGAAAATTTTATTTGTCTAATTTAAGTAATAATTCAAATATTATATATCTTTGTTTCCAAGTGCCACAAAACAAAAAAAATGTGATTTTTAAAACATTCATAAATTATTTAATGAGATTTAAAGAAAGGAATTCTTTATTCAAAAAAACTGAACAATATTTAATTAATCTTGGGGTAGACTGGGTTAGAACAGGAGGTAAACAAGATTTATTTTATCCAACATTTATTCTTAACCACCATTCTTCAAATAAAGTAGATTTAATTATAGAAGAATTTTATAAATTTATAGAATATTTAAAAGGAGATGATATATCAAATGATTATTTGAATGATTTTAAAAAAATAATAGAACAAAGTTTCAAATATGAACTTGATTCAGAAGTTAATTCTTATTCAAAAGCAAGCGATTATGTTCAAAATTTAATGAATGAAGATTATCAACATTTCTTAAAAGGTTCAGATTATTCAATTCAAAAGGATGAATTCACTTCATTTTTAAATACATTAAAAGTAGAAAATATGGTAACACTTGTTCATTCAAATGAAAATCAAACAATAACTTCAAAAACAAATTTATTCGATGGAAAGCCAATTGAAAAATTATCAAGATATTTTAACTTTTCTTATTTAGAATTAACAATGAAAGATACTTTTATAAATAACTTGAAAAATCCGACAAAAGAAACATATACTTTACCAAATATTAAGAATTTCCAAACTAAAAAACCTGATGAAGATATAAAACCATGTGTAAATAACTGTAGTTCAGATGAATATAATGGTACTGGTTCTTATGTTCCATCTAAAATTATTAGTGATATTTACACCGCAAATTATAAAATAGATAAAACTTTTAAAGTCCCAATTGTTTATTCTAAACTTTCTATTAATTTTGCTTATTTTGGAAAAGATGATAAAAAAGTATTAACAGTTTTTACAAATTATTTAAATTATAATAGAATGTATGGTTATTTATCTAATTATACAATTCATGGCTTTTCAATTTCTTATTCTTCCTCTGCAAATGGAATTGACATTGGAGTTGTTTCTTATTCTGATTTGGTTGAAGAAATTTATGAAAAAATCTCAAAAGATTTTATTAGAATTCCAAGTGAACAAGAATATCAATATTTTTTAGATTACTTAACAAATCAAGTTTATTCTACTGAATCTAAAGGTAAACAAATAAATCATGCAAATGATATTGCAATAAACTTTATTTCTACTGGATACTATAAAAAAATGATAGATAATGAAAAAAATGAATATTTCCAATATACTTATAATAATTTCACTCAGATATTAAAATCATTATTAGAAAGAGTTTCTCCTTTAACTTTTTCAATTGTAGGAGATACTAATAAAAATCAAATAGAACAAATATTAAAATCTTTAAATGATACTTTAAAACCAAATATTTATTTAAAAGCATCTTTTAGAATGGTTCCAACAAAAACTTCTGTTTCTTATTTAATAAAATCAATGTATCCATATGAAAATGAAAATATTGCTATTAAAATGTATCAAATTCCTATTCTAAGTCAAGATGTTACCAATAAATTACTTTTATTTAATAAATGCTTCTCTACGAAAGTATTTTATAATATTTTAAGAGAAAAAAAACAATTAGGTTATGCTCCTTCTAGTCAAATTATAACCACAGAAAATATTGCCTCAATTATGATATCAATTAATAGTGCAAGGTATACTCCATATTCGATGGATTCTGAAGTTGAAGATGCTATGCGAATTGCTTTAGAAAGTCCTTGTGAGGATTTTGATAAAATTGTAGCATATCTTCAATTTAAAGAACCTACAGTCATTAATTTAAATGTTAGATTATCTCAAATTTCAACTGTACAACTTCAAAATTCAGTAAATCAAATTCAAATTAAATATGAAGATGTACAAAAATTTATGAAGGAACAAATAAAGAATAATCCAAGAATAATAAATGTTTTCCTTTATTCTGCTTTAGTAAATGATAGTTTATTAAAAGAAGAAGTTGAATTATTCAAAAATAAAAAAAGTATATTAACAAGTGATTTAAAAACATATTCAACAATTCAAGAAGATTTTATGAAATATTTTTCATATTCACCTCTTCCAAATGAAAAAGAATTAATACCTCCATCACCAGATTTAATAGATATTTTATATGAAAATCCTCAAATAAAAACACCTTTATTTAATAAAAGAGAATATGAAATAATATCATTGAAAAAAAATAAATATACTTTTATATTAATAAATGATCCAAATACTGTTGAAAGTGCAATTGCAATTAAATCTAAAGTAGGTAGTTTAAATTCAATTTTTGATGGATTAGGAGAATTCGCAGTAAATGCTTTTTATTGTGGTTCTGAACAAAACAGAAATAAGTTAAAACAATTAATTTCTAATTTCAATGGAACTTCTTATACTTTTTCTAATCATCAAAGTAGTGATTTTGTTTTTTCTATTTATCAAAGTCAATATGAAAAAATGGTTGAATTAATTTCTGATTATATTTTCAATTATAAAATTGATGAAAACTATATTAATAATGAAATTAAAGTTTCTAGTTCTAATTATTATTCTTCTAATTATACGAAATATATCTTTTATGATATATTAGGTAGTAATTGTAATAAGGATCATCCTTTTGGAAAGACCGAATCCTTATATTTTGGAAATAAAGAAATTTTTGAAAAAAATAAAAATGACCTTAATAAATATTTAGAAGATTATTATAAATTACTTTTCAAACCAGAAAATAGTTATATTTTGTTATATGGAAAACAATCAATTTTAGAATTAAGAACTTTAGCTCAACGTTATTTTGATAAAGAATTAAAAGTTCCATCTAATGAATTTTTAACTAATTTTAATAACACCAACAAATCATTAGATAATCTAATATTTAGCGAAACAGGACAAATTGCAACAATAAATACAAATAGAGAAATGGGTGTTATCGAATTTTATTTTGAAATGAATAATAAAAATCCAAAAATATTAAAATTATTAGAATTTTATTTTAATGGTTATAAACAGAGTGATAATAATTTTTCATTAAAATCATTTTTAGCAACTAAAAATTATAGTGTCGATATGAAAATATATAAAGTAAATGAATACTTAAAATCAGATATAATTTCAATTAGAGTAGATTTAACCCAAAAAGGAACAGAAAACATTGATAAAGTTATTGAAGCTGTTTTTGCAGGAATTAATATAGCAAAGGAAAAAATTGGTTCAATTATTGATAATTTTATAGCTATTGAATCACAAAAATTTAATCTTACAGAAAGTGTTCATTTAGATATGAAAACAGATTTAATTAATTATATTAACAATTTTATTGAATTTGGTCCAACAAATTTAATGGGAGCTCTAATTGAAAATAATGATTTGAATGCTCAGACTGTTGACTATTTAAATAATATGAAACCTGAAAAAGTTTTTATTTTAATTGATTCAATCATTACAAATTCAGAGTATATAAAAGAACAAAGTGAAAAATCAACAAAAAGTTATAAAATTAATTATAAAATAAATACAATTTCCAGTGAAAATATAAATAAACTATCAACAATAAAAGAAATAGAGAGAACAAAAATTGATCCAAGATCAATAAACAATAATTATTGTTCATTAAATTCAACTTCTGTAAAACCATGTTATGAACAATCACCATATAAATGTTTATATGAAGAACATGATCCATCCAAAAGTCAAAAATATGATTTATATATTTTAAAAGAAGATAATAATATTTATTCTTTATTTAAAACAGATAGATCATTTAATTTACCTTTTATCAAAGGATTTATTCAAATTGCATTTAATGAAAATATGATAAGAACTTTAGTTAATAATGAACATACTTATGCTTTACTTCATTTATATTTTGACTCATTAACTTTTATGTTCAAACAATTAAACTGGGAAGAAACTGGGAATAAAATTGAAATTCCTGAAAAAATAAGACCTGCAATTCAAATTACTTTTTCGACATATAATGATCTCTTCACTTTTATGAATGATAAAATTTTTAATTTCTTTGGAAATAGCATAGATGAAAATTCTTTTAATATATTAAAACAAAGATATGCTTTAAAAAAATCTAATAATAAGGAAAATTCTTATAAAGAATATTATGAAGAAATGATTAAAATATTTACTCAATTTATAACTGTTAATACCACAAAATTTGATTTATTTTCTGTTAATGATGTTTTATCTTGTGAATATACAGAATTTACTACATTTTTCAATGAATTAAATAAATATAAAGAAAAATTATTATATTTATCTTTTGGAGATGTATCATATAATGAATCATACAATGAATCGAACAAAATATTTAAATTGATAAATTATAATGTGAGTGATAGTTATAATTTGTTAAACTCAGTATTAAAAGAAAAATATGTTGTATTACCAGAATTATCTAGTTTTATTTATTATACAAAAACAAAAGAAGATAATAATAATAATAATAGAATTTTAGTTTTATATGAAATAACTGCAAACTTCATTAATATTTATAAAATGTATATTTTCTGTATTCAACATCATATATATAATTATATGAGAAATATTAAAGGATCAGTATATGATATTGAATTAAAAATTGAAACAATTGGAAAAAATTATTATTTTGTTATTTATGGAATTTCTCCAATTGATAATCCTGAAACATTAGAAAAATATATCAATGAAGCTATTAATCAAACATTAATAAATGAATATAAATGTGATAATTTGGCTTTAATTTCTGATTATTTAACAAAAGGTCAAAGAAAAAATTATACTTCTGATGATAGATTAATAGAATTAATAAATAAATCTAAGGGTACTCAAACTGAAAGTAATTCAAATATAAATCAAAATATAACTTATGAAACTATAGTAAGTAGAGTTACAAATGATATTATTAATTTATGTAAAAGAATTGTAATTTTTAATTACAGAAATAATATTACTCAAAATGAAATAGATGAAGCAATAAAATTAATTCCTAAAAAATATACTTTAAATACTGAAGTTACAAACAATATTACTAATAATATTACGGAGTTAGGAAATTTAGAATCTTATTAACATTAGCTTATTTTAATTTAATTTAGAGTTTAATTGAATATTTAATTTTTTAATTATTTTTGGAATTTTTAAAATATTTATATTTTATTAAAGTAATATATTTTAAATAATATTTATCATAAGAAAAAAATATATATAAATAATGAAGAAATAAAAGTATTGACTATTATGATTATTTTGGAGTAGGATTCAATTTTCATGAGAAAGATGAATAAAAGTATCATATTTTTATAGTAGTGTTAATATTTGATTTATTTATTATATTTTCAATTATATATTTTGTAATTTATTTTGATGAATAGAGAAACTTTTAAATTATTATATTATAAAACTCAATTATCATCGACTAGTCAAATCAATTTAAATAATTATTCTTTAGTAAATGCATTTTGTATTCAAATAGAAAAAGTAAAATATTTGAAATTGAAATATTGTTATTATAAATCAATATAAAGACAAACGAAATCAAATTTAGATAAAATTTGAAAAAAAATTCAAAAACAAAAACTCTTTATTAAACTTAACAGCAATAGGCAAAAAATTTAGTTCAAGAAAAATTGTATTTAGAGATTAAAAAGAAGAAAATTAAATGAGAGATAAAATGAAAACAATTTGAAAACTAGAACAGAATCAAAAAACATATTGTATTAAAATTGATAATAAAACAATAAAACCTCGATAAATTATTTTAAAAATTATGAAATCTTAAAAAGAAATGAAATATTTGATAATAAAAATTTTTAAATTCAAGATTTCATGAAAAATCATTATATTCATTTTAAATCATGTTTACATTCATAACATCTAAAATTTATTAAAGAATCTAATTTATAATATAAATACAATAACAAATAGGATATAATATTTTAAAATATTTAAATTTGATTCAATTATTTCATTAAATGAAGTTTTTCTTTTATCATTTACTTTTCTTGTTTTTCTTTTTTCAATTTTAAATTTCAATATATAATTCTTCTTATTTTTAAATATATACTTAATTAATTAATGATGAATTTAATAAAATTCTTTTTTCCAAATTAAAAGGTAATTAATTATTGTTTTTTAGGTTAATAAATTTTTAATATAATAAACATCACCAATCATTCATATGATTAAAAAAGTAAAGAAAAAAGAAAAAAAATTAAAAAATTCAATTTCTAAAAATACTACTATTAAATCTAAATATAATTTAAAGTTCTTTTAACAAATCAATGTTATCACATAATTCTTTTACTTTAATTTTATCTTTACAGAAATCTTTAGCAAAAGCAACTCCTTTTTCTTTTAAAAGTTTTTTTCCATGTTCAATAACTGATTTGGGAATTTTTTCAACAATTTTTTTTAATTTTTTCTTAAGTTTTTTAAATGGATTAAGTCTTAATTTCTGTAAAATAACATCTTCATTCAAACATTTCATTACTTCATTATATGCGTCAGGAACAACTTCCATTGCAGTTAAAAGGAGAGAAGCTAAATCTTTATCTTCAACATATTTTTGAACTGCATTTACTGCTTTTTTGATATCTGACATTAATTTTTCTGATGTTAGTAAGCATTTTATCACTGGAAGTGGTTCTTTATTTTTTTCTATAAATTGACAAGTTGATAATCCTATTAAGACTAATAAAAGAAATTTCATTTTCTTGTTTTATTTGTAATTTTATTTTATTGAAGGTTATAAATTTTTTTTTATTGGAAGATTGTAATTTTTAATTTTTTTTAAAGATATTTTTTTAATTTATTTATTTATTTTTTTATTGGTTTTTTCAATTAATTCTTCTTAGTTGATATAATTTTTATTTTTTATTTTGATATTTTATTTGATTAAAATTAATTATATTAAAACTTATTTTAATGATAAATTCCTTTTGATTTAGACTAATTAAAATATTCAAAATAAAAATAACAAATTTTTTGTAACCTTTAAAATAACTAAACAATTGAATTACAATTAAAAACAAATGAAATTCATCATTTCCAAAATTTAATAAATTTCTTAAAAATTAAATTATATTGATAATTAAAACTGTTTATACTAAAAGATTTAAATATATAATTTTTAATTAATAATTTCTAAATCGAAAAGTATGTAACTCAAAAAAAATAAAAAAAATCAAATAAAAATGTCACATATGAATTTAAACATTTATGGAAATAATCAACCAAACAATGAGATTCAATTTGGAATAACAAATAACCAAATACAAAATAATACATATGAAATGTTAGCTTTATCAACTGTTTTAAAATCAAAACCACAATTTGTGGTTTGTCCCTTTTGTCATAGTGTTTGTCCTACAAGAACAGAAAAAAAATTATCTTTTTTCAATACTTTATTTTGTGTTTTATCACCACAATTATGGATTGCTTATCAAGTATTAAAAGATAAAGATTTAAATTGTTATGATACACAACATTATTGCTTAAAATGTAATGCAAATTTAGGAAATTATTCTGCTTGTTAAAAAAATCTTTTAAAAATAGTTTTAAAAATTTTTTTTTCTTTTAAAAATACGTTTTATTAAAATTTATTTTTATTTTTTACTTTTTAAAAATATAATATCATTATTTATCGTATATCTAATATAAATTCAATGTTATCTTTTCTATTTTAATATTAAAATTCCATTTTTAATTTGGTTAACTTTATTTAGAATAAAATATTAGTTTTTATAGAAATTTTTTGATTAGAGTTTTAATAGTAATTTATTAAATTAATGAAAAATAATTGTTTTAAATTTGTTGTTTTTTTAAATTTTGCTTTATTTAACTTTGATATTAAATTTATTTGTGGAATTAATGAATACTTTAAATTAGAAAATTAATGAAATAGAATTTTTAACAAATTTGAATTATATTATTGTTCATTATTCTAATATTTATTCTTTTTTTCAATATGAAAAAATAAAGAAATTTATTTATTAAATAAAGAATTTTTTTTATATAATGAAATTCAAAAAAGAGAATCAACAAAAATTCTATGAAAATATATATGAACGTTTATTTATAAACTATATCAAGATTATTTTTATGTATAAAAAAGGGAAATAATTTTTTGTGAAAATAAAAATTATCTTTTAATTTTTTACAAATTAAAAATTAGTTATTAAAATATGGAAACATTAACTTTAGAACTATATTGGATTAAATTATTTTTAAATTATTAATTTATAATTTTACATGAATAAATTAAAAATAATTACTTTTTATATTATTAAAAAAAAATAATTGATTTATAAAACTAATAATCTTGTCTTAATGAATGAGGTGGTGAATTACAACAAGACAAAAAAGTTCTTATTTGTACAATATTTTTTAAAAATTTTTTGGTTTTCTTTTTTACTTCTTCACTATCTTCAATATCTATTCTAAAATGTTTATATTTTTTAGTTTTTGGTTTATACCTTAAATTGTTATTACTTTCTTTTTCACTTTTTGCTTTGATCTCTTTTTTTATCTTATTTCTATAAATAATATTATCATAATTTTTTAATCCACAAAAAGAAAATAATTTGTCATTATGAATTTTACTAAATTTAATACTTAATTTATCAATTTTTTTTTTAGCATTTATTTTATAAAAATTAGTCTGAGTCATATTTTCAGTTTTAAAAACATCAACTGAAATTTTTTTTTCACTTTCAGAATCACTATTTTTATCACTTTGTTCTTCATGTTTTTCATTATGATTTTCATGAATAATATGTAAATTTTCCCTGTTACTAAAATTAGAATTATTTGTATTTGATCTACTATGAAAATGATTAATAGGAGTAGATAAAGAAATTTTTCTATGACTATCTTTTTTTAATGAAGAAGGTTCAAAAAAAATAATAGAATTTCTTTTGTTTCTTGAACTTGAAGTTAAATTTACATTATTAAAATAATTATTAAATTCATTTCCATAAGTTACTGAACCAAATCTTACTCTTTTATGATTTAATTGATTTGAATTTAATTTTAAATGTTCTCTTGCACTTTTTAATCTTTGATGATTTTTATAATTATTTTTTGCTTTATCAAAAATAGATATTGGTTTATCATATACTTTTATTTTAGCTTCATTTATTATTGACATTAATATTTTTGACTCACACATTATTGTGTCTAAATAATCTTTATATAAATGTTTTTTAAAACTTGAAACTGGTCTATTAGAAGTTAAAGTATTTAAACGACTATTTTTATTTGTTTTTGAATTTTTAATAATTTGAATTTCAACATTTTTACTTTCATTAGTAAAATTATGCTTTATCAAAGGTTGAGAAAATCTTCTAATTTTAATTGGAGTAATTGGTTCTAAAGGTTCTAATTTTAATTTCGGTATTTTTATTTTTGATTTAATATTTTCTTCTTCTTCTTTTTTTTCTTGTTGATTTTCATTTTTTTTTTCTTTTTGATTTTCACTTTCTTCACTTTCTTCATTTTCATCTTTCATTGATAATGACACTGAATTTGTTATAGTTTTTTCTTTTTTTGGAAATTCTTCTTTGAATGTTAATATTAAAGAATTTCTCCTTACACGAACTTTATTTTCCTATATTTTTTAATATAAATTTTTGTATCTTTTACTTCTGAGATTTTATCTCTGAATATTTCTTTAAGAACACGATTGTTATATTGCATTTACTTTATAATTATTTCGTCTTTAAAAATAATTAAAAAATTAAATGCTTTTAAGTTTTAATGAATACTAAATATTAAAATTAACAATTATAAGATTGTAAAATAAAAAAAGGAAATTTATTTTATACTTAGTAATTTATATTTTATTAAATATTATCTTATATATAATTTATATTAAATTATTGGCATTTATATTTTTTAATTTCTAAATTTAGTATAACTGTTAATTACATTTTTGAGTTTTATATTTATTAATAATCATTATTTCATCTATAAAATTTAAAAAAATTATTTTAATTTCATTTTTAAAAATATTTTATTAATTAAAAACTAAAACTTGAATTTAATGAATTAAATTTTATATAATAAAAATATAAAAAAATCATAATTTAAATTCCAAAAAAATTAATCTCCAAAAATGGGGATTGGGGATTGGGGATTGGGGATTGGGGATTGGGGATTGGG
>JAEEGL015962806.1_pt1 | contig 19543 bp, 14 predicted proteins | sample 9134231 | NCBI WGS metagenome assembly JAEEGL01 (sample SAMN16246548, study PRJNA631951) | gut metagenome | biome: gut microbiome; feature: rumen; material: fiber-attached | host: Bos | place: Iran: Karaj | collected 2018-10 | reverse complement strand
TTAATGCAAAGTGTAGATTTATCTTATGCTAGGTATCAATTCTATTTATCTATAGGAACTAAAATTGATATGAGCAATTATAGAAAATTATTTATTAATAATAAAAAATTTGTAAAACAGTATGGCATAGAAAAAGAAGAATTATTAAAAATGTATAATTATGAAGAATTTTTAGAAAGACTAAACAAAAATAAGAAATAATATTTATTATTTAAAAAACTAAATAAGCTGAAATAGGACGAAAGTCCTATTTTATTTTAAAATATGAAACTGACGAGTGATGATATTTTAATTGCTTGTAATCAAAAAACAAGATAGAATTTATCTCTATCTTGCGCTACAAATAACTTTTGCTGTTAATATCTGAATAGTTCAACTTACTTTGAAAGTTTTCAATGCCTAGTCTATTTTTATCATTCGACAAAATGCTAAGTTCTTTTCTAGCTGTCGTATTTAGTTTTTCCAATCTTTCACTTTGCTATATGTCATTCCAATAGCATTTACTCTAGTACACCATTGACTTGGGGGTTATTGTGAATGACTTTTTAGGTGCTTCACTTTTAATTATGCTGAATTCCGTCGAATTAATATTTTCATTATTTAATTCCTCCTATAATCCCAAAAATTTCATTGTGTCATAATTACTGAACCATTTTTTGATTACGTCTGATGGATTGCTTGGGTTTTTATGAGTTGCTAAATCAGTTAATGAAATATAGTCTTCATCATTAGTTTTCATAACTCTAATTCTATCTACATTTATGGTGTTCGTAGTTTTATCATCCTCCAATAAAAGTTTTAAATTTTAATAAAAATATATTGTTAAATATGATATAATAAATTAGAAATGACGTGTATATTTAAGGAGGTTTCGCATGCGCAAAGCAAAAGGAAAGGTTATTGAAATAAGTATTCCAGAACAATACAAAAATGGCAATTTATTAGATGTTATGGATAGAACTAATATCACATTTAAAGTGTTGGTTGGTGAAACAATAAAAGAAATAACAGTCGAACAAGATTTAGAAAATGCTAATATTATGAAAAATGATATGGTTGAAATAATAGAACAAACTATTTCTGGCAAAAAATTTGTCGATATCAAATTATATGGTGAAGATTATGAATAATGAATATACGACTATTGGGCTATATGATCATAATGCAGATAGTTATAATCTTGTAAAATCCTCTTTTGCGTCTGGAAATGATGTGGTGGCTATTGTTCATGCGACAGGAACTGGTAAATCATATAATGCATTGCAATTGGCTTATGATAATAAAAATAAAAAAATCATTTATGTTGTTCCATCAAATGGTATTATTGAGCATATTAATAATATAATTGAAGATAATCCTAATTTAGATTTAAATAGAGATTTTCCTAATCTAGAATTTAGAACATATCAGAGTTTTATTTCTTTATCAGAAGATGAAATAGCCGATATAAACTGTGATTTGTTAATTCTTGATGAATTTCATCATATAGGGGCACCAGTTTGGGGAGCAAGAATTAACACATTGATAGAAACACATCCTGATATGAAAATATTTGGGATGACAGCTTACACTGTAAGAGATAGAGGTACATCTTATGAAAGAGATATGGCTAATCCAGATACTTTAGAATTATTTTCTGGTAAAGTCGAAAGCAGATATGATTTATGTGACGCTATGATAGATGGTGTTTTACCTAAACCTGTCTATAAAAGTGCATATACTAACTTAATGGAACTTGAAAGTCAGTTAGAGGAAAAAGTTAAGAAATTAGGTGCTAGTTCAAAAGAATATCAACAATATATGTCCATATTAAATGATGTTAAAAAAAGAATACATGAAGCACCAAGTATACCTAGTATATTAAAAAAATCAATTAAACCAAATGGTAAATATATTTATTTTTGCCCACCCTATGCTGAAGATGGAACAAATGATATCGAGACAATTAAAATACAAGCAATAGATTGGTTTAAACAATTTGTTCCTGAGGAAGATATAATTATATATACATCCACTAGTGAAATGGGTGGAGCAGGTAAGAAAAATAGAGATGCTTTTTATAACGATGTCAATTTAGACGGTGAAAATGTAGATAATAAGCTTAGGATTATGTTTGCCATAAATCAATATAATGAAGGAATCCATGCTCCAAATATAGATGGTGTAATTATGGGAAGAGGAACTACTTCTGATATTGTTTATTTTGAACAATTAGGTAGAGCTTTAGCTGTTCGTGGTAATACAAAAGATAAATTTGATGAATTAGAGCAATATTCTATTGAACAATTAGTATCTATGTGTAAAGAAAGAGATATTCCAATCAATGATAATTCTAGTAAAGAAGAATTAATTGAAAAATTGATTGCACCAGTAGTAATTGACTTGACAAATAATTATAATTTCATAAAAAACTTAGAAAACAATCTAAAAGAAAGAATAAAAGATATTGAAAATAATAGTCTAGGAAATCATCGTAAAATGAAGATCAGAGATGCTTCTTTTGATATTGAAATTGAAGACCAAGATTTATTTGAAATGTTAAGATATGTTATGGATAGATTAACGTTGACTTGGAATGATAAATATAATTTAGCTAAGGCCTATTATGAACATCATGGAAATTTAGATGTTCCTACAAGATTTAAAACCATAAATGGTTACGACTATGATGATAGTGGCGTTGATTTAGGAAATTGGATTCTAACGCAACGTAAAGTATATAATGGAAAAAGCTATGGCAAACTAACAGAAGAGCAAATAAAACTATTAGAGAGTATAGGAATGTTTTTTGAAAATATTAATGATGTCAGATGGAATGATAAGTATAATTTAGCTAAGGCCTATTATGAACATTATGGGAATTCAAATATACCTGGCACATTTAAAACAATGAACGGTTACGACTATGATGATAGTGGCGTTAATTTGGGAACTTGGATCAGTAGGCAACGTCAATTATATAAAGGAAAAGGCGCTGTCAAGCTAACAGAAGAACAAATAAAACTATTAGAGAGTATAGGAATGGTTTTCGAAAATGTTTTTGATGCCAGATGGAATAACAACTATAATCTAGCCAAGGCTTATTATGAACATTACGGGAATTTAAACGTACCTATCACATTTAAAACAATGAATGGTTACGACTATGATGATAGTGGCGTTAATTTAGGAATTTGGATCAGTAGGCAGCGTCAAGTATATAATGGAAAAGGCTATGGCAAACTAACAGAAGAACAAATAAAACTATTAGAGAGTATAGGAATGGTTTTCGAAAATGTTCTTGATGCCAGATGGAATAACAACTATAATCTAGCCAAGGCTTATTATGAACATCATGGGAATTTAAACGTACCTGTCACATTTAAAACAATGAATGGTTACGACTATGATGATAGTGGCATTAATTTGGGAAGTTGGATTAGTGATCAACGTCGAGCATACATTGGAACACGCGGTAAAATCACGGGAGAACAGATAAAACTATTAGAAGGTATAGGAATGGTTTTTGGAAATATTAATGATGTCAGATGGAATAACAACTATAATCTAGCCAAGGCCTATTATGAGCATTATGGGAATTTAAACGTACCTATCACATTTAAAACAATGAATGGTTACGACTATGATGATAGTGGCGTTAATTTAGGAACGTGGATTAGTGTGCAACGTCGTGCATACAATGGAAAAGGCGAGGGTAAAATCACGGAAGAACAAATAAAACTATTAGAAGGTATAGGAATGGTTTTTGAAAATGTTTTTGATGCCAAATGGAATAACAACTATATTCTGGCCAAGGCCTATTATGAGCATCATGGGAATTTAAACGTACCTATCACATTTAAAACAATGAATGGTTACGACTATGATGATAGTGGCGTTAATTTAGGAACGTGGATTAGGGATCAACGTCGAGCATACATTGGAGCACGCGGTAAAATCACGGGAGAACAAATAAAACTATTAGAAAATATTGGTATGACCTGGTTTTCAAATGATGTTGATACAAAATTACAGCACGAATCAATATCGACTGAAAACTCAAAGTTAAAAAAGATAGAAATACAAAATAGATTTAATTCTATATTGAATAATCATAATGATAATACGCTGCCTATGAAAGAAGAATTAAATGAAGAGTTTTTAGAAAGACTAAACGAAAATAAAAAATAATATTTATTATTTAAAGAAACTAAATAAGCTAATAACAAAAAGACACTGTTGTGTCTTTTATTTTGTTTTAGTTAGTTGTTTTCCATTATAATAAACGTTATCTTTAGAGCCTACTAAAGATGCTGCATAGTCATCTAAAGCGCCTTCTAAAGCATTAGTGTCATCAATTATTTTAACGTTAGCGCAATCAGTTAATATGGTTGTACCATCACTCAACTTTAATTGGATTTTGTCATCTTCAAAATCTTTCCATGCGGTGATATCTATGATAGATACAGTATTATCATCTCTTATAATCATAGCTTTATTAAAACTTAATTGAAAATCAAAAAGGCGTTTGTTCCATGAACCATATTTAATAGTAGTGTCCATATTTTCATCGTGGTAAGTAATAATGTCATCATCATTAGATATACTAGATATGTAATCATTTAAACTCTCTTCACTTGTTACATGTAATAATTCTAATTGATGTGAACTAGATAGAATTACTAAGCCACTTTCTGTATATATTTGTACTTGTGAACCTTGATAATCGTTATATGAACTAATACCAACAACTGATATATTATCACCATTAGGTTCAACAGCTACATTAAAGTCTTTATTTAAATCAACTAGTTGTTTATTACATCCAGATAATGCTGTAACCCCAATAGACGTTGAAGTTAATAAAACTAATGCTTTTTTTCTAATTTTTCCGTAAACTTTAAAATTTTTTAGTCCCATAAAATCCCCCTCATTTGAACTAGGTAGTATTATAGCATATTTATTCTTCTTGTCAAATATATCTGCTATTATCAGTTATAATGTCTCCTATAAACAGCAGTTTGTCATTTTATATGTTTTTTTGATATACCTAATATTCTATATATTTCATCTTTATGAATAGGTAGAATTCCTTCATCTAAAGGATTATCTGCTTCATCTACAGTTGTAACTAAATGATCTCGTACCTTATCCAAATCAGAAATACCAACATATAGTTTACTATCATCGTCATCAATAACACAATAGTTTTCTACCTCAGGATGATTATTTAAATACAATAATATTTCATCCTCTTTCCACATATCTAAATAAGAATTCTTACCAGTCTTTTTAGACACACTAGGTGTTTTACCAATAACTTCAAGATGATACTTTTTAAGTAAATTTAAAACGGTTTGAGCATACTCGTTATCAGATGTAAGTGTATCTTCGTCAATTGAATCTTTAGCCCCTGCTTCAATAACTATTTTGCAATCAATATCTTTGCATATATCAGCAAGTATGGAAATACGTCTTTCGATATCTTCATATTCGCTTCCATGTGCAGTACTTAAAACACCGTCAAAATCTAAAAATATAACATTCATAATATCGTCACAATTATTTTTTAATCTTAGTTAAAGTCTCGTTTTGAGCCTCTAAACCATATAGTTCTTCTAATTCTTCCAAATCAACACTTTGAAAATTACTTTGTAGGAATGCTACATTAGCCTTCCTAAGCCCCTCTTCGAAGGACATTCCATACTGGCCTATTGGTTTATATTCAAATACATCATCTGTTTTAGAATTAAACATATATATCTTACCATTTTTTAATACTCCAATGGAAGGATTAGTTGCATCAATAACTAAATAATAATCTTTGCCAATTGGTTTTATTACTGATATCAAATGATTTCCATGCCAATTTTGATCAATGGTATTTGCTGAAGTATTAGTTACTACAGTAGTGCCATTTTCATCTTTTTGTTCATTATTCTCTTGAGTATTAGAATCTTCATTATTTTCAGAGTCTTCACATACATCTTCTTCATTTAAATCATCATCAAGTTGTATATCTTGTCCTTTAAATGGTCTTTCAACATCGCACATAGTAAATCCTCTTGCATCTTCCAGTTTCACAGAAAGATTAAAAGCTTGATATCTAGGATCAATTTTATTCATTGTAGCTGTAAACTTATCAGCCATATGGCGGCATACCCCAATATCATTTTGTTCATTTAATGCTAGTCTATAATAATGTGGTACTTCCATTCCATCAGGAACCTGACCATATTTAGTATTTGATCTAATATCATTCATGACAGACATAATAATCTCCATTTCTGACATAGTATCATTATCAAATTGTGATGCATATTTTTCTAATCCTGCATCGTATTCAATGATTTTTTCTTTATACTTTTTATATGTATTTCTATGATCTATACTACGTGATATACCAAGTGCAGACAAACCAAGAGAAACACCCAAATAAATAACAAATATGATATAACAAACAGCTTTTTTCACTAGAATAGTTAATTTAGTAATATAGTATTTAAAATTTTTATATATTACTAAATCATTAAATATATATTTAAACATATTAAATTTTTTGCCAGTTTCCATGCAAGAATCAATATTTAATTTTCTAATATCTGGCACATACGCCGGATAGCGTTCTAAAATATCTAAATATCTTTTATCTTTTCCCAATTTTCTTACAATCTTTGATGTTTCCAAAGAATTTTTAATACTTTTCATAAAATAAGTCACACAAATCCCCCAATTCAATTTATGATATATTCTATACATTATAATATAAAATGTCAAATATAATTAATAATTATAAATTGTTTTATTAATTCTTTTATATAAGTTATTTTGTAAATTTTTTTGCTTTTACTAATGGTCTATTACCAACTTCAAATGATTTTATATACTGCTTTAAAAAATATATTTTATCAAGATTATTATGAAAAATCATGTCACAAAACTCTAAAGCTTGTTCCAAATAAATCTCATTATATGCAGATAATGTTCTATCTATAGGTGTAGCCATACGACTATCAATTATACCATTATTGTATAATTTACTTCTTGAATATAACAACAAATTCACAAATAGATTTACATTGTTTTGCCATATAATAGGATTCAATGTACCATTAGGGCATCTAAATTCTATCGTATTGCCTAGGTCAAAATGTCCAAACTGCATATCATCAACATTACCAAAATTAACAGCTTGATTTCTATTTTTGGCAATAACATTCAAAATATCGCATAAATCAATACTGCTATCTACAAAATGATGATAATCGTTTATAAACTTATCAGCCATCATATCAGCATAATTCATTATACCAACGCGAGATGTAGCAAATTCACCATAACTAAATCTATATATTATATTTTCATATGTTGCCCATAATTTCAAAAAATTAAGCCATGCTTTTTTATCATCACCCAAAACTTGTGTACCAACATGAATATGTCCACCAGATTTATTATCTATAGTGGCAGACTTATTAATAATATAACAAACATTACTCAAATCACGCCATGTTTCTTTACTATCTCTTAAAATTGGTGAGGTTATCTCAGCACCTTCAACTAGAGAAATATCATCTTTCATATGCCAATCATCATCTGAAAATTTATGATATAGTTGATAATGTATATTGCTGGTTTCAGCGTGTTCAAACTCTATTTCCAAGCCAAAAGTAACAATGCTTTTAAAATTAAGTTTTCCCCTTAAATCTAAATAATAATCATTAAGTAATTTGAATAAAACGTGCAATTCATCCATACTCATAGTTGAAAATTGATTGTTTTCATTAGGTTTAATATAATTAAATATAGCATTACTATATTTTTTACTCATAAATATCACCCAAAACTTGTTGTTTATTCTAACACGCAAAATACATGCTGTCAAATATATCTGTTATTATCAGTTCTACTATAATATATTATTATTTATGCGTATTTTTAAATGCGTATACTGGAGTTGTGTAAAAAACAGGCGCCTATATAGACGTCTATTAGATAGTTTTTATTATCTTTTGGTGATTTCATTTTCAGTTGGTTAGTTTTGCTAACCAACTCGCTACCATCGCCTTTTAGTCTTCCTTTTCACCCCCTTATTAACTATATAGGATAAAAGTTTTCAAAATCCTGCAAGAATTAATAAAAAAATTAAATTGTGATATAATAAATACATTGGGTGATTAGTATGGATAAAATTATTATTAAAGGCGCAAGAGAAAATAACTTAAAAAATGTAGATATCGAATTACCAAAGAATAAACTAATAGTTTTTACAGGTGTATCAGGTTCAGGTAAAAGTAGTTTAGCGTTTGATACGATATATGCTGAAGGTCAAAGAAGATATATTGAAAGTTTATCGGCTTATGCAAGACAGTTTTTAGGTGGTACAACAAAGGCTGATGTTGATAGTATTGAAGGATTAAGTCCAAGTATTGCCATAGATCAAAAAAGTACAAATAATAATCCACGAAGTACTGTTGGTACAGTAACTGAAATATATGATTTTTTAAGACTATTGTATGCTAGAATAGGTGTACCTTATTGTCCAGTACACAAGAAACCTATAACTAGTCAAAGCATCGAGGAAATGACTAACCAGATATTAAAACTAGAAATAGGTACGAAGATAAGAGTATTAAGTCCTGTTGTTTATGGTGAAAAAGGAACACATAAAGATTTGTTAGAAAGTTTAAGAAAAGATGGTTTTGTACGTGTTTCCATTGATAATAATGATTATGATTTACAAGAGGATATTGTTTTAGAAAAAAATAAAAAGCATTATATTGATATTGTTATTGATAGATTAATTATTAAAGAAGATATAAGAAGTAGATTATACGAAGCTATTGAACTAGCTTCTAAAAAGGCTAATGGTAAAGTTGTTATTGACGTCGTTGGTAAAGATAAAATCACTATGAGTGAGAAATATGCTTGTCCAGAATGTGATTTCTCACTTCCTGAGTTAGAACCTCGTCTATTTTCTTTTAATGCACCATTTGGAGCTTGTCCAGAATGTAATGGTTTAGGCGTTAAAATGAAAGTATCTGAAGAATTATTAATTCCTGATAACACTTTAAGTATTAATGAAGGTGCTATTAAAACATTAACAGTTGATCAAAATATTCAATATACAGAAGTATTAACATGCGCTAAATACTATGATATTGATTTAGATATACCAGTAAAAGATATTCCTAAAAATAAATTAAACTATATTTTATATGGTTCAGATGTACCTTTAGAGTTTAATTATCAATCTAAAAATGGTAACACACGAACGAAAACAGATTATTTTGAAGGCATTATTACTAACTTAGAAAGAAGATATTTAGAAACAACAGCCACATGGGTAAGAGAGTGGATTGAAAACTTCATGATTGAACAAGAATGTTCAGTATGTCATGGCTCTAGGTTAAAAAGTGATGTTTTAAGTGTTTTAATAAATGGCAAAAATATATATGAAGCGACATGTTTGAGTATTAGTGATTTATATAAATTTATGTCTAATTTAAAACTTACTAGTGAACAAAAGCAAATTAGCGATTTATTAGTTAAAGAAATTATTAATAGATTAGAGTTTTTAAATAATGTTGGTTTAGGTTATATATCACTTAGTAGATCAGCTTCTACTTTATCTGGTGGTGAAGCTCAAAGAATTAGACTTGCTACACAAATTGGTAGTAAATTATCAGGTGTATTATATGTCTTGGATGAACCTAGTATAGGATTACATCAAAGGGATAATGATAAATTAATTGCTTCATTAAAAGAAATGAGAGATTTAGGTAATACTTTAGTTGTAGTTGAACATGATACCGATACCATGTTAGCTGCTGATTATCTAGTTGATGTGGGTCCTGGGGCTGGTAGTCAAGGTGGATATATTATGGCTGCTGGAACACCAGAGGAAGTTATGAAAAATCCTAATTCCTTAACTGGTAAGTATTTAACAGGTGAGTATAAAATAGAAGTACCTAAAAAAAGAAGAAAAGGTAATGGTTTATATATCGAGGTTAAAGGCGCTAAAGAACATAATTTAAAGAATATTAATGTTAAGTTCCCGTTAGGCAAATTTGTATGTGTTACAGGTGTATCAGGATCTGGTAAATCAACTTTGGTAAATGATATTTTATATAATGCTTTAATGAAAAAGGTATATGGTTCTAAAACAATAGTAGGAGCATGTAAAGAAATCAAGGGATTAGAAAATATTGATAAAGTTGTCCATATAGCGCAAGATCCAATTGGCAGAACGCCACGTAGTAATCCTGCCACTTATACAGGCGTCTTTGATGATATTAGAGATGTCTTTACGGAAACTAAAGAGGCTAAATTAAGAGGATATGACAAATCAAGATTCTCATTTAATGTTAAAGGTGGAAGATGTGAATCTTGCTGGGGCGATGGTGTTAAAAAAATCGAGATGAATTTCTTACCTGATGTTTATGTTCCTTGCGAAGCGTGTGGTGGTACAAGATATAATAGTGAAACTTTACAAATAAAGTTTAAAGATAAAAATATTTCAGACATACTTAATATGAAGGTTGAAGAGGCTTTAGAGTTTTTTGAAAACCATGCTAAAATCAAAAATAAATTACAAGTTTTATATGACGTTGGCTTGTCATATATTTCGCTAGGACAAAGTGCTACAACGTTATCTGGTGGTGAAGCTGGAAGAGTAAAGCTAGCTAAAGAATTACAGAAAAAAGCAACTGGTAAAAGCATTTTCATCTTAGATGAGCCAACTACCGGTTTACATTCTGATGACATTAAAAAACTGTTAATTATTTTACAAAGAATAGTTGATAATGGTGATACTGTTATTGTTATCGAACATAATCTAGATGTCATTAAAGTGGCTGACTACATTATCGATTTAGGTCCTGAAGGTGGCGATGGTGGCGGTACGATAGTTGCTACAGGAACGCCTGAAGAGGTATCAAAGAATAAAGATAGTTATACAGGAGAATATTTAAAAAAATATTTAAAAAATTGAAAATCTTGCAGGATTTTCTTTTTTTTTGTCGTATATAGTTAGTAGGGGGTGTTTGGAGGAGTTTATGAAAAAAATTTTATGGTTAGTTATTTTGTTGCCTTTAGGCATGTTACATGTTTTTGCTAGTGATGTTTATTATTCAGATTATGGAGAGTTTAGTGCGTATACAGATGAAAGTATCCCCATAGATGAGCTTACGGATGTTGAAAGTGTAATGTTATATAAATGGTATAAGTGGGTTAAGGATATAGGTGATTATAAGTTATATAACACACAAGATAGTTTTACGGATGATTGCTATGAAACGCCATATAGTGAATATAGTTTCGAAAAACCAAATATACAAGAAGCTACTATTTTGGATGAAAAAACAGTATATGAATATCAGATGATACAACCTATTAGATATATTCATTTGTATGATTTATATGGTAGCTATGATGCTTTTAGAATACCTGAGTTAGAAGTATATGTGGATGGTAATAGAATAAATTACACGTATTCATGTAATGGATGTCATAGTGATTTTGAACGATATATAAATAATGGCGTGTATGTTGAAAATGGTTCTTATATTAAAAATGGAGGAAATATAACTATTGATTTAGGCAAGGAATACCCTATCAATAAAATTAAGGTTGTTATTTATATTTTTGATGTTGGAAGTGAAGTTAAAAGATATACTTTAGGTTATTCTAAGGATGGTCATATATTATACAGTAAAAGTTATAGTGATAATTTTTCTTTGGAGTATTATCGTGACGCTAAAAGATATGAGTACATGATGCATGAGATAGGTGGGGAATGGCTTACTTCATATGAAGATGAAAATTATATTAATAACGCTTATGTTTATAGCATTATTGAACATAAAAAATATCGTTTTAAAGAAAAGTTATGTCGAACATATACGATGTATAAAGAGTATTACCCATCATATAGCGCAAGTAGTGTTGCTGATTATGTTATATATGATGATATGAAACTACAATATCGTTACCGTAAAAGGGATAAAATAGAATTAGATCTTCATGATATTGTTGAATATAACTATGATTTAAATAATTTTGTAGTTATGAGTACGAAACCATACACTATTACAAGCAATATTGATTGGCTTAATAATGGTACATATGATATTAATTTTAAAACAGATAATATTGATATTACTAAGAAAGTAAATGTTATTATTGTCGATAATTCTTTACAAGATATGAATGCTTCAATTGAGGGATTAAAAAAAGAAGTTCAAAGTTTAGTTGCAAATTATAATTATGTCGTATCAACGACTAATAAAATGCGTGATACATGTTTGGAACAAATAGATAGTTTAACTAATGAATTATTAGAACTTAAAAAGGATAAGGATATTACAAGCGATAAATTAGATGCTTATATTACCAAGTATGGTGAGGTTATCAATCAATTGAATCTTATATCACAGGATAGTATGTATAGATATAGTTTAATCATGGATGCTATTGACGAGATGAATAACCGAATAGGTATGGATGTGGATGATATAAGAATTGATTTAAGTATTTTAAAAGAAAGTGCTGGCGTAAGTATAAAAGAATTATATTCGTTGCATGACAATGCTATGTATCGTATAAATGGACTTAGTAATGAAGTTAAAACTATAGCTAACGTTATGAATACTAATACTGAATATACTAATGAAAGATTTCAATCTCTTTCTGGTAAAATGGATGAATACACTATTAAAATATTAGAAATGAATGCAAAAATTGATCGTTTATATAATGAAAATGAAAGACACCTTAAAGAAATATATGGTTTAAATGATATCATTTCAAATATCACGGATAATTATAATGGTATGATTAAAAATATTAATGATAATCGTAATGAATATATGCATAAAATAGATGATTTAAATAATTACATTAATGAACTTCACGATGTAGATGAAGAAACGGTTTTAAAAATAAGTGAAATGTATGAAGATTTAATAACAAAGATATCTAATTTAAATGAGGAGACTAATGATAGTATTACTTTGATATTTGATGTTATCTCTCTATTTTCAGAAGATAAGGTTGATATAGGTAGCTATGAAGATGAAATAAATAAATTATATGCTTATAACGATGATATGAAAGTAAAAATAGATGATTTAAATCTTTCTATGCAAACTATATTTACTGATTTACAAAATGACACAAGGTATGAAGATATTATAGAAAAATTGTATGATAAGGATTTAATGATTGATAAGATACAACAGGATTTAGTATCGTTAGAAGAAGAGTATCATAAAACTATCGATGATATCAAACAAGTTGATTATGAAATGTCTTCAAAATCGGATTTGCTGGAAGCTAAAATAACTGATTTTTATAAAATGCAAGATGAGATTGAAAATTTACGTGAAGATGTTGATACAATGGATAATTATTTAAAGGAAGTAATCTCATCCAAGCCTAGATTAGATGGCTTCTTACTACGTATTAATAATGTTGTCATTAATTTGTTGTGGTCATATATTCTTGTTGGTTCACTTGTTATATTAATTATCATTAAACTAATTTTAAAAAAGAAAAAAAATTCTAGTTTTGTCGAACATGTATAAATTTAATTTAAGATGTGCTAAATTATGTTTGAGGGTGAAGATATGCTGGAAATTAATATGGAATTTCATAGAGGTATATTGTTTGTAGAATTGGTTGGTAGTTTAAATAAAAAGACAGTTAATATATTTAAAAATAAGATTATTGATATTTTTGATGGCATTAGTAATATAGTTTATGATTTATCTAAACTAAATAGTATAGATAATTATGGCATTAGTGTTATACATGATTCTTATAATCTTTGTAAGCATAATGATGGTACTTTATATTTGTGCGGTAATGATGATATTAAAAAGGAATTTGAAACATGGAGGCTATATGGAAGAGTTAATTCTTAAAAATAGGAATTTGATTTATGCTATAGCAAAGTATTTTGATAAATATAGTAGCAAAGAAGATTTATTTCAAGCGGGATGTATTGGTATGATGATGGCATATAAAAACTATGATGAAAATAGTGGCGTCAAGTTCACAACGTATGCTTATTCGTATATTTTAGGTGAGATGAAAAAATTGGTTAGAGAGGATAAAGGTATTAAGATTAATAGAAGTGTACAACTTGTTAGTTTAAAAATAGAAAAGGCTAAAGTATATTTAACGCAACAATTGATGCGTGAACCTAGTACGAAAGAATTGTCCATATATTTAGAAATACCTGAGGAAATAATATGTGATTCTTTGAATAGTAATATGACGATTTATAGTATTGATGCTCCTTTGAAAGATGGAGAAAATATAACTTTACAGGATACTATATCTGATAATCAAAATGTTGGTCTAGATGATCTTATTGAATTGAAAAATGTTTTATCTTCTTTATCGCCTTTTGAAAAGCAAATAATTGAAGATCGTTATGTCCGTGATTTAACGCAACAGCAAATAGCTAAGCATCTTGGTATATCACAGGTCCAAGTATCGCGTAATGAGAAAAAAGTGTTGTCTAAATTAAGAAATAAAATGGTTGCATAAATTTTATTAATATATTACATAATAATTTAGGGAGGATATTATGGATAAGTATAAAAGTATTGTGGATAAGTATACACCTAAAGAAAATGTTATAACAAATGCTTTAATTGCTTTTGTTATTGGTGGCTTTATCGGATTTATTGGACAAGCTTTAGTTGATATATATGCTTATATTTTTAGCATATCTAGCAATGATGCGGCCGTTTTAATGATTGTTACGTTAGTTGTTTTAGGTTGTTTGCTTACTTGTTTAGGTTTTTTTGATAAATTTGTCAGTTTTGCCAAATGTGGTTTAATCGTACCGATTACGGGTTTTGCGCATTCTATGATGAGTGCGGCATTAGAGTATAAAAAGGAAGGCTTTGTTACAGGAATAGGTTCTAATATTTTTAAATTAGCTGGACCTGTCATAGCTTTTGGTGTTGTTTCTGCTTATGTTTTTGGCTTTATAAGATTAATTATTTTAGGGGGATAACATGAACTTTAAATACGATAATGTTTATATTAATGAAACATCAACGGTAACTGGCCCTTATGAAAGTAATGGTCCTTTATCTAAATATTTTGATAAAAGTTATAATGATTTATATTTTGGTTCTAAAACATGGGAAGCTGCTGAAGCAAAATTGATTGAGGATTCAGTTACTTTATTACTTAATAAAGCATCTAAAACTAAAAGAGATATTGATGTTCATATATCAGGTGATTTATTAAATCAAATTGTGGCTACAAATTATGCTGCTGCTAGCATACAAATCCCTTTAGTGGGTATATATAGTGCATGCGCTACAAGTACATTAGGCCTTATTCTAGCGGCTAATATGCTTGACGCTAAACAGGTTACCAATGCTATTACTACTACATCTTCACATAATAATGCGGCGGAAAAACAGTTTAGATATCCTATTGAATATGGAGCATTGCGTCCTAAAAGATCAACATTTACGGTAACTGGTGCAGCTTCAGCTTATCTTTCATCTTTTAAAAGTGGTATCAAAATAGAAAGTGCTACTTTAGGAACGGTAGTAGATTCTGGGTTAAAAGATGTATATAATATGGGAGCAGTTATGGCTCCTGCAGCAGCTAAAACAATATATGAACATTTAACATTTCATAAAAGGAAGCCAGATTATTACGATTTGATTTTGACGGGTGATTTAGGAATATATGGTAAAGATATTTTAAAGGAGTATCTTTATAAAGAATATAATATCAAATTAAAGAATTATGATGATTGTGGAACAATTATTTATGATATTAAGAAACAACCTGTATGTGCTGGCGCATCAGGACCGGCTTGTGCACCTTTAGTGACATATAGTTATATTTTCGATAAGATGAAAAAAAGAGAAATAACGAAAGTTTTATTAGTGGCTACAGGTGCTTTGATGAATACAACGATGATGAATGAAAAGAATACTATACCAGCCATAGCTCATGCTATAAGTTTAGAGGTGATATAATGTTATATGTAAATTCTTTTATCTTTTGTGGCTTGGTTAGTATGATAGGGCAAATTATTTTGGATAATACGCGTTTAACGCCTGGTCATATAACCACTTTATTTGTTATTATTGGCTCTTTTTTAGATGTTTTTAACATATATGATAGAATTATTTTATTGACGGGTGCAGGAGCTTTAGTTCCAATTACTAGTTTCGGTCATTTATTAACGCATGGTGCGATGACGTCAGCTATGGATTTAGGTTTTATGGGACTTATGTCTGGCATGTTTAATTTAACAGCATCTGGTATTACAGCAGCTATTGTTTGTTCCTTCTTTTTTTCTTTAATATTTAAGTCAAAAGATTAAATTTTTTAATCTTTTTTTAATTAATTGTTGCTTAATTAAATAAAATATAGTAAAATGTACTTGTAGCGTTTTTGGAGTAGTACTCAAGAGGCTGAAGAGGCGCCCCTGCTAAGGGTGTAGGTCGGGCAACCGGCGCGAAGGTTCAAATCCTTTCTACTCCGCCATTTTAAAAATAAACCTTATTTATAAGGTTTTTTATTGTATTTATGATTAAAATGTTATATAATTTAAATGTAAGTTCTCGGTAGAACTTGCAAATCCCAATTCGTTTAGTTGATATGCTGTTTCAAGCGTTATATCAACTTTTTTTGTGGCACAATATCGAAAAGTAGTAGTACGAAGCTATTATTAACAGAACATCTTTAATTGTTTTTTAATATTATGCTTTCCATATTTTATATTTTATAGTATAATGTTTAATGAGAATAGGGGTGTTAGTGTGGCTACATTAACAAATGAAGAATTAAACAATATAGATAAGTATTTTAGAGCTTGTAATTATTTGTCTGCTGGACAATTATATTTACTTGATAATCCTTTATTAAAACGTCCTTTAGAGGCTACTGATATAAAGGCTAAAATTGTTGGACATTGGGGTACTGTTCCTGGTCAAAATTTTATATATACACATTTAAATAGGGTTATTAATAAATATGATTTGAATATGATTTATGTTTCAGGCCCTGGTCATGGCGGTAATGCTATGGTAGCTAATACTTATTTAGAGGGTACTTATACAGAGTTTTATCCAAATATAACACAAGATGAAGAAGGATTAAAAAAATTATTTAAACAATTTAGTTTTCCTGGTGGTATATCTTCCCATGTTGCGCCTGAGACACCAGGTTCTATTAATGAAGGCGGTGAACTAGGTTATAGTTTGTCACATGCTCTTGGGGCTGTATTGGATAATCCTGATTTAATAGTAGCTTGTGTTGTAGGCGATGGTGAAGCTGAAACTGGCCCTTTAGCTACTTCTTGGAATATTAATAAATTTATCAATCCTAAAACGGATGGAGCTGTTTTACCTATTTTACATTTGAATGGATTTAAAATAGCTAATCCCACAATATTATCTAGAATATCTAAGCAAGAGTTAGATTGTTTATTTAAAGGTTATGGTTGGTTACCTTATTATGTAGAGGGTAGTGATCCATTAGCTATGCATGAAGCTATGGCTACAGTAATGGATAATGTTGTTTTAAAAATTAAAGAGATACAAGATACATATAGAAATGGCAATACACAAAGACAATTATGGCCAATGATTGTTTTAAGAACACCTAAAGGATGGACAGGTCCTAAAGAGTTTGATGGTAAACAAATTGAAGGTAGTTTTAGAGCTCATCAAGTTCCTATTGCTATTAGTGATGAAGATAGTATCAAATTATTAGAGGATTGGTTAAGAAGTTATCATCCTGAAGAATTATTTGATGAGAATGGTAAGATTCTTGATAGTATATCTTCTTTAGCTCCTAAAGGTGATAGAAGAATGGGGGCTAATCCACATGCTAATGGTGGTTTATTATTAAAAGAATTACGTATACCTGATTTTAGAAATTATGCCTTAGATTTTAATAATCCTGGTGAGATTATGGCTCAAGACATGATGGAATTGGGTAAATTTATTAGAGATGTTATAGCATATAATCCTGATAACTTTAGATTATTTGGTCCTGATGAAGCTTTGTCTAATCGTTTAAATTATGCTTTTGACAAAACAAATAGACAATGGGATTTACCTATTGCTTCACCAGATGAATATCTTTCACCATCTGGCCGTATCATTGATTCAATGTTATCTGAACATTTATGTGAAGGTGCTTTAGAAGGTTATTTATTAACAGGACGTCATGGTTTTATGCATAGTTATGAAGCGTTTATACGTATTGTTGATTCAATGGCTAGTCAACACGCTAAATGGTTAAAAGTTACAAAGCAATTACCATGGCGTAGACCTATATCTTCTTTGAATTATATTTTAACTTCTCATATATGGCAACAGGATCATAATGGTTATACACATCAAGATCCAGGATTTTTAAATCATTTAGTTACGAAGAAAGCTGATATCACTAGAATGTATTTGCCTCCTGATACTAATTGTTTATTATCTTGTTTTAATCATTGTATACAAACAAAGAATTATATTAATGTTATAGTTGCTTCTAAACATCCTACATATCAATGGTTAACAATGGATCAAGCTATAAAACATTGTACTGAGGGTATTGGTATATGGACTTGGGCAAGCAATGATAAGAATGTTGAGCCTGATATTGTTATGGCTTGTTGTGGTGACACACCAACATTAGAAACATTAGCTGCTGTTAAGATTTTACGTGAAAAATTACCTGAAATTAAAATACGTGTAGTTAATGTTGTTGATTTAATGCGTTTACAGTCTAATTTAGAACATCCACATGGTTTAAAAGATTCTGAATATGATGCTATATTTACAAAGGATAAACCTATTATATTTGCCTTCCATGGTTATCCAGATTTAATACATCAATTAACTTATAAAAGATGTAATAAAAACTTACATGTTCATGGTTACAAAGAAGAGGGAACTATTACAACACCATTTGATATGCGTGTCCAAAATGAAATTGATAGATTCCATTTAGTTATGGACGCTTTAAAATATTTGCCTAGCGTTGAAAATAAATCTTCATTTGTGTATCAAATGTGCCAAGATAAATTGGTTGAACACAAACAATATATTATGGAACATGGAATTGATTTAGAAGAAATACGAAATTGGAAATGGTAAAACATTTCTTTTTTTGTTGATAAAATGTTTAAAAAAACAATTTTTGAATAAAAAGGACTTGCATTGCATAAAAATATATTGTATAATTAATAGCGTCAAGTGTTTTGACGTACGTGCCTGAGTGGCGAAATTGGTAGACGCACAGGACTTAAAATCCTGCGGGAGTCAAATCCCGTGCCGGTTCAAGTCCGGCCTTAGGCACCATTTTAATAATTACCTCTTATATAGAGGTTTTATTTGGAGAAATACCCAAGTCTGGTTGAAGGGACCGGTCTTGAAAACCGGGAGGTCGGAAACGGCGCGGGGGTTCGAATCCCTCTTTCTCCGCCATTTAATTTATATCGCGGGATGGAGCAGTTTGGTAGCTCGCCGGGCTCATAACCCGGAGGTCGTTGGTTCAAATCCATCTCCCGCAACCA
>JAEEGL014266112.1_pt1 | contig 19543 bp, 20 predicted proteins | sample 9134231 | NCBI WGS metagenome assembly JAEEGL01 (sample SAMN16246548, study PRJNA631951) | gut metagenome | biome: gut microbiome; feature: rumen; material: fiber-attached | host: Bos | place: Iran: Karaj | collected 2018-10 | reverse complement strand
AAATTTAGCAAATGTATCATTATCAGCGTTTAACCACCCATGTCTGGGATCATCAGTATACTTTTTTCTCTTCTCTTCCAACAATTTCTTTTCTTTTTTTGTCATACTCATATAATTCACCATACTAATTATAACAAAAAACAAAGTTATCTTAAAGATAACTTTATTGAATTCTTCTAACACCCATCAAAATTCTTCATAGAATAAAATCCTCCTGAATGACGTCTAGTATAACACACTAAAAATCAAATGCCAAAAATCCCTACTTTTTAGAATCATACTCTTCTAAAAAACTATGATATTCACGATTCTTCTTATATCCTAAAATACAATCCATATTAACATTGTCAAGAGCTTTAAAAACATTATAATCAATAGTTGGTTGTATACTTCTAAAATGTTCTACTAACTCCTTCATTTCATGCCTTTTACTAGCCTCTTCATGATTACTAACTTTTTCTGTAAATCGACATGCACAATTTAAGAAAGTAAGATCATGAAACTTAGCCCAAGCTTTAATATCACGCTCTTTAACTAAATACATTGGACGAATTAACTCAATACCTGGAAAATTATCACTAGGAAGCTTAGGCATCATAGTCTTAATCTCAGCCCCATAAAACAGATTTAATAAAGTAGTTTCAATCACATCATCAAAATGATGTCCCAAAGCAATCTTATTACATCCCAAATCTTGAGCCTTTTTATATAAATAGCCCCTTCTCATTCTAGCACATAGATAGCAAGGACTTTTATCTGTCCCAGAAACAACATCAAAAATATCACTATCAAACATCTCTAAAGGAATATTAAGTTTCTTAGCATTTTCCAAGATTAAATCACGATTTTTTTCAGTATATCCAGGATTCATACAAACATAATGTAGTTCAAAAGGAAATTTACCATGTCTTTGTATTTCTTCCATACATTTTGCTAATAAAAAAGAATCTTTTCCCCCACTAATACAAACCATAATTTTATCATTTTCTACAATTAAATTATAATCCATAACAGCCTTAACAAATTTAGCCCAAATATCTTTCCGATATTTTTTTATAATACTTCTTTCTATTTCTTGATACTTTTCCATATGATCACCAACAGCCATATTATAACAAAAAACAAAAGAAAAAACTATATTATTCTATAAAAGAATATGCTACAATAAGGACTAAGATGACTTTATCTTTATAATTTTAGAAAACAAACAAAAAATATATAATATTAAATAAAGATGGCGAAATAGTTTTAAAGTCAACACAAGATCATTATCAAGTAATAGGTAATTTAATCATGATATCAAATGAAGAACATAGTGAATTTTTAAATACTATAGCCTTTGCTATTGCAGAAAACCAATTACTATTAACAACACCACCCCAAAAGAAAAAAATATGTTATAATAAACAATAGAAGGGTAGAGTAAAAAAATGAATCAAGATAATAATATTAATAAATTAAAAAAGACATTCAAAATAATAACCGTGATTATATTATTATTAGGACTAAGTGGTACAATTTACTATGTATTATCATTTTTTACAATTAATAATACCGAAAGTATAGGAATAATAATTAAGTACCTAGCAATCGGTCTTGCCATTAGTTTTTTACTGTATACAGGAATAGCTATAGGTATTCTATGGTTAATCTATTTTATAATAAAAAGAATCACAAAATATTATCAAAATCAAATACCAGATAAAAAAGAAACATTAAAGAAAAATGTATTAATTATTTTATCATTATCACTAATTATCATAATACCAATATACAATATTATATCCAGTAATAAAAGAATAGAAAAAGTAATGAGTGAAAATCCAAATATTTCATACCTAGAAAATAATAATTATTATTTTGTATATAATAATAAAATATACTACTACCAATTATATAAAAGTGTAGATTATACAAAAATGTATGACAGATTATATGAAATGAATTTAGATGGATCAAATAATATAAAAATAGCTGAAACTGATGAATTAAGATTCGCAGACTTCTACTTTGTTTATAATAATGAAGCTTACTACTATACAACATATTATGATGACAATAAAAAAATAAATTTAAAAACAGGGAAAATAACTAGTTTAGGAACAAAAGAAATATATATTCCTAAAACATTAAATAATAATACTGTTTGTGCATTTGATCCATATGCTGGAGAAGATTATTCAACATTTAGAAAAATAGATTTAAAAACAAATACAATAATCTCTGAAGTAAAATCAAAACACAAACTATCAAATAAACAATACTATTTTGACTATGATGTAGGTTATATATATTATATAGATGAAGATGAATCGGTTTATCCTACTTTATATCAAAATAATCAAGTATTCTATGAATTTACCAAATATAATAAAAATAATTTCCCAGAAACAGATATAATTGCTATAAATGATAAATATATTTATCTATATCAGAATAAGACTATATATAAATTAAATATAAATGAAAAAACAATTGAAAAAGAAATTAATAACACCATAGGAGACTTTAAAAGAATAGGTAGTGGTAACAATACAGATAACTATTTTTATTCAAATAATAATATTTATTCATTCAATATAGAAAATGATGTATTTGAATTAATACTAAATAATATTAATAAAGCTCCTACATATGTATATAATACAAAAAATGAACTAATTTTTACTGAATATACAAACAATAATTATAATAGTGATGTAATTATATATAACAAAGAAACCAAAAAAACAGAAAGAATAGAAGAAGTAAATAAAATATCATTCGATGAAAAACATATGTATTTAATTCAAAAAATAAATAATAAATATAATATAAAAACAATTGAGCTTAAATAAGAAGGAGAAAAAAATGTCTGATTATATAACTATTAATACCAAAGATGGTAAAAAAGAAAATGCTGAATTAGTAAGTAAATTTGCAATAAACGGTTTAGGAGAATATGTAATTTACAAAATTGATAATCAATACTATGGTGCTAAATATAAAATTGATGGAGAAAGCACATTATTAATTACTGATTTAACAGAAAAAGAAAAAGATTTCTTAAATGAAACGTTTACACAATTGGAGGTAGAATAATGTTAATTTTTAACCCAAATCACCAATCAATTAATAAAGACATTAATAAAATGAGAGGTAGACGAGCACTTAAAAGAATAAGCATTTTAGGGCTAATAATTTCTAAGTTATTTACTTTCAGTGGCTGTTCTAAAAAAATGCCTTGTGGAATCAATGATAGCCATGCTCATTATTATGTAAGTACTGAGAATAATTTTGGAAGATACATAGCAAGTGAAAGAAAATATGTATCAGGTTTAAAAAGGACCGAAAACTACACCATAATTACTGAAGAAGATAAGAAAACATTAAAACTTATTAATGACAATGACTTATATAGAATTGATGAAAATCAACAAGCTATAAATGCTTTTGTAGAAAATCTACAACCACACACAGAATATGAATATGAATACGATGAAATCCTATTGTTACCCCTTGGAGATTCATATATGTATTATATTGACACAAAAAAATCATGGACAACTGATACTAGTAAGAAATTAACAGGAAAGACAAGAGAAGTAGACTATGTACTATACGGATGTAAAATAGTTAGAGAAGAGGATGGATCTTATTCTATTCAAAAAAGCCAACCAGTTAAAGACCTTTCTGAACTACCAGATGGTTACAACTATATAACTGAAGAATTCTATATTCCTGTAGATTTTAACGATAATTCCATAGTATTAGAATATGGTGATTCTCAAGATAAAAATAAATCCATAGAATATATGAATAACACTATAGAAGAAGATTCAAATAAAGTACTATAACACACAAAAACCGGCTATATACCGGTTTTTTAATTAATTGTTTTTACTATTTCAAATGTTACATCATTTGCAATGGAATTAAATGAAAAAGTAGTTGAATTCTTAGGTCTAGCAACAGTAGTACCACTCTGATTTTGTATTTCAACAGAGAAAATTCCATTTTCTTTTTTTATTTTAAAGATATCACTATCTATTAAAGTTTTTTTATCAAAGACTTATTTTTAATCATTAACCAGTTCCCCGTTTGGTACATATTTGATGTCAAAACATCATATGAAAAGGTTGTATCAATTTGATTATCACCAGTTCTATTTGGATTTGCTACATAAAATTCGAGAGTTTCATTATGAATACTAGTAACTGCTATATAATGACCATAATTAGAAAACGTTCTAGGATGCTCAATTCTACCATTAGGCCCAACTAAAATCAATGCCATATAGCCATCTTGAATCATGCTAGTAATTTCATACCTCTTTAATTCAGGATGTTCATAACTACATTTTACTAATTGATATTCAATATCAACATTACTTCTAGCTAATTCTTGTAATACATATAAAAATCCCAAAAAAGTAGCACCACGTCTACCATTTCTCCTATTAGTATAAAAATCTAAAGTATTGCCAAATTCATCTAAATACATTAGCTTAGCAACCTCTATAGGATCATAATCATAACCTTCACTAGACAATATCGTTGCCAAAGATGTAGGCCCACAACCATAATTACATAATTCATAATTAGGTATACCATCCTTACCAAGGATATCACTATACATATATTGTTTATATCTTATTGTTCGACATCTACCAAATTCATTTTCAGAAACAATATCATAATAATTAATTGTATTTGCATTAATCACTCCTATTCTATTATTTATTAATTAATGCACAATAGCAATCAAATTTTAAATTATGATAAAGTAAAACAATACATTTTCTCATAATAATCACACACCTTAAAAAAAAACAAATATTTATTTGTCCATACTGCCATTCAAAATTTTCCATTAATATATCTTCGTTACTGCTATATGAATTATATATATTTTCTAAATTCTCGCTGATATTACCATTATAAAAGCATGGTGGTAAATTTTTGCTTGGAAATATTAAACTTTCAAAAGACACATTTACCAGATTATCCATATTTAAACTATTTGCATTATTATTACCAACTTCTAAATCCATATCATTATGCATTTTTACTTCTTCCTACCAAAAAGAGCATAGTATCCCTTATTAATATTAATAAATCTCTACTAGCCCTTATTTTACTTTATTATTTATTAGGTGATTCTAATTTTAATACTTTACAATTAGACCCTTCACCAATTTGAACATTTTGTTTTTTGTTTATCATTTCAAGACAATTATCTATTCTATCGATTAAACCAGGTAAAGGTAGCTCTCCTCTAATGCATTTAACCATTTCTATTATTCTTCTTTCAGCTTGATTTACTGATTGCATATTAAAATCAGAATTGTCAAAACTAATAACTTTTTCACTTAATTTTTTAGCAATTGCTACTTGCGTAGAATTAGCAAAATTAGAAACAATGATATCACCACTATTATTACTATTTGCTTGAGGCAATAATAATGTATTTGCAGTACCCAATAACACAGGATTACTAGTTAGATCAACTTTAACTCCTTTTTTAGAATAGAAATTAGCACGAACACCTTTTTTTCTGCTGACATCAAATCTATATGTTCCATTTACTTTTCCGTTTCTTTTATGTGTTTCTACTGCAACTGCTCCATATTCTAAACTATCATCTGGATTTAATGCTGCTTCAAATGCTACTGAAGCATTATTTTGTCTATTTCTTTTATCATATTTTTTTACAATTCTTACTAATCGCATTCCTGTGCTTAAGTCTCTCGTTACTTCAATATCATTAAATGTTTCTATTAATATGTTACCTTTTAATGATAGTGAAAGATAATCATATTTATATTTTTCTCTCCAGTCGCCAGTTAACTGATCAAGAGTAATTGATATTTCAAAATCATTTGATAATACATTAAACGATGTATTATAAGAAATTCTTCTTGGATGTTGTGGAGTTTGCTTTTTTCCTGCTTTAGTAGATTTAAAAAATTTAATAATACCATTATTATTAAAAGAAAAACGTCTAGTTGATTTATGGGAGTTCATACCATACCAATCAATTCTTCCAAATTCGCATTCATATTCTTTTCCATAATCATCTTCTAATATTACTTTTCTAAGTGGTTCTCCTATTCTATTTTCAGGGTAATAAACGTTTGGTAGTTTATATTGATCATGATATCTTTTTTCAATATCTTGAACATCTGCCATGCCTGTATGATATAATGACATACTATATGCATCTAAGCATTGTTCCCACCACGAAGAATTCCAACTATTAACACATTCTTCGGCTTTTTGCATTTCTTCTAATACTTTTTCAACCGCAATTAATTGAGTTTCTTTATCTAAAATTTCCATAATATCCCCCATGACATTATATTATATCATACCTTTCTGTTTATTTAACAAAATCTCTATTATTATCTCTCAAAATCATCTTTTTCTTTGCTTAAATCTAGTTCGTCAATATCATCATCATCCAAAACATTATCATCATACATATCATTAACAACATCAATATATTTATCATCTTTATCATACCAACTATGAAGTTTATCGTGTAAAAAGGATATTAATTTACTAAATTTATCCTTCCAATAATCTAATGTATTTTTTAAATTTTGTATTTTAGATTTTAAAAATGATATTTCATTATCTTTTTCTTTAATCGTATTATTTAAGGTTTTAACTCTTAAATTAAGTGCTTCATTGTTTTCAGTAAGAGTTTTTATCTTATTATTTTTGTCTTTTAATTGATCATGAGCATTTACTATTGTATTAGATAAAGTTTGGATTTTATCATATTCTTTATTTGTATCATTAACTTGATTGATAAAGTCGATAAAAGAATCCTTATCTTCTTTTGATAAAACATAATTATCTTTATTTAATTTAGATACTTTTAATTTATCAATTTTATCTTTTATATCTTTTGAATTATTTTTTAATTCAGAAGGTTTTTTGTCTGCTTGTTTTAGATTTTTAGTATTCTTTTCAATTTGCTTTTTCATTTCAATATAGTTATCCATATCAGGCACATGTATATCTCTATTTCTACCTTTTTGTATTTCACATTTAGTATTACAAAAACTACATATAAAATCTAGTTTCTTTTTTAATGCTTCTTCAACTTCAATTTCTTGTTTAATAATATTTACCATTAAATCATCCCTTTCTTTTACACAACAAAAAATCAATTCCATTTCTAGAATTGATATTTATTAGTAAATTGAACCAAAGTTCAACCAGATTCTTTAATGGTGGAGCTGGCGAGCTTAAAAACGAACTATATTAAAGAAAATCTTCCACAAAAGTAGAAGATTTTTATACTAATTAACAAAATCTTTTGAAATCACAATAACAGGTCTTATACCAAAATAAGTAAACATTTTTCCTTCTGGATTTTCATTACTTCCAGGTTTATACCCAACAATATGTGAATCAACAGAACCAGACATATGAACATAATAAACATAACGATTAGTATTATCATCACTTACTTTAGTCATAGTCCAATAAAATTCATTTATATTATTTGTTTCAATATCCTCTCTTAAATGTAGTAAGAAAGTGTTCTCTTTGACATATATATAATCTGCAGGACAACTTCCTTCTATACATCTATCTTCGTTTCTTGTTTCAGTCAATCCTGTTGCTTTTAATTCGTCCACAGTTATTAATCTTTTTTCTTTGACATTGTCCCAAGATGAAGTTAACTCATTTAATTTACTTTCTATTAAAGATCCTTTGTAATCATTACCGTCTGTATAATCATTATTAAATGCACTATTTCCAATATTCTTTTCAGCAAATAAAGTTACATATTCATCAGATTCGGTTGATTCCTTTAAAACATAAAATGTTGATTCAGTTGTATCATTTAATTTCACTGTAACCTTATCTCCAATATTATATGATTTATATGTAATATTTTCTTCTGAATCAGATCCTTTTTTTTCATTATTTGAATTGTCAACTTCTTTTGTATTATCATCTCTATTATTTAATAATTTGTCATAAGCTATATATCCTCCAAGTCCTAATACTAAAAGACATAAAACTATAATAATACAAATTAACTTTCCATTACCCTTCTTTTCTATTTTCTTTTCGTCTTCCTCCATTTTTAATCTCCTCCTATTATAATTATAACAATAATAAACAAATAATCAAGATATTATACTTTTTTTAAAAATAGATGTAAAACAAAAAAGCATTATCATCTAATGCTTCTTAAGAACCCTGGCTCTCTCAATGGGAACCTTTACTAAAACGAACCCAAGTCCTACATAAACTGAGTTCATATAATTCTCATATGGTGGAGCTGAGGAGAATTGAACTCCTGTCCGAAAATAGAGCTACATAAACCTCTACAAGTTTAGTTAACTAATTATTCTCATATACCTTCCAAGTAATTAACGACCAAGAAGATATACCAGTCTATAAATTCTTTCTATCTTCTAGACAAAAGATAGTTATAACCTTTTAAAATGAGCTTCTTAATAGTCCAAAGGTAAAACTAATAAGAAGCGCTGGCCTTATATTAAATTAGGCAAAAGCTACTGTTTGACGAGCAAACAAAGCAACTACAGCATCTTTTAATTTTTTAGCATTTATTTTTTTGTGTCTCTAACGTGGACTCCCGACTTGCCATCTATGCTCAACTATTCCCGTCGAAACCAAATCAGCCCCATACTAATGTGTGAATAAATTATACCATAAATATAGCAAAAAGAAAAGTATATATTATAAAACTATTATATAAAAACAGAATCATATAATTCTGTTATTTATATCTTTTTAAATTACTTTGTACTTCTCTTTGTATATCTCTATTCTTTATAGTTTCTCTTTTATCATATGTCTTTTTACCACGACATATCCCTAATAATATTTTAAAATGATTATCTTTAAAATATCCTTTTAAAGGTACTAATGTTAATCCATTTAATTCAATTTGCTCAGTAATCTTTTTAATCTCTTTTTTATGTAATAAAAGTTTCCTACTTCTTGTTTCTTGATGATTAAAAATATTTCCTTCTTTGTACTCACCAATATACATATTAAGAAGGAATATTTCTCCATTCTTAACAACACCATAACAATCTTTAATATTACAGTTTCCATTACGAATAGATTTTATTTCAGTACCAGTTAAAGCAATACCAGCTTCAATTTCATCTTCAATAAAATAATCAAATCTCGCTCTTTTATTTAATATTTCCATTAAAACACCCCCGTAATACCCCATTTTAATTCAGGATATCTACTACTAACAACCCCTGTATATTTCTCGTATAAAGTAGTATAGTTTGCTAATAAATCCGTAGTTAATTGTGAGTAAGGATATACTTTGAAATTACGTTTTCTACTATTATAAGACTTAGTATAAATTAATTCTGCAATAGGATTATCAATACTAACTGTAACAGAATCGTCAACGTCCACCGTCTTATGAATATCCAAACTCATCATTAACCCTGTTAATTTTGCATTATCCATGTCATTTGATTGATCAGAAATAAAATTGCCTAAAGAGTAAATGACAAACGTCTTTCCATCATTAAGATATTCCACAGGTTCTACCACATGAGGATGAGCCCCTATAATAATATTAACTCCCTGATCTGCTAAAAATTGAGCAATTCTTGCTTGATCAGAAGAAACACTTAAAGAATACTCATTACCCCAATGCATAGCAACAATAATAACATCTACTTTATCCCTTACCTTAGCAATATCTGATGCAGCTAATTCATCAGAATATACATTATTTAAGTATTCCTTCCCTCTAGGAGTTTCCAATCCATTTGTCCATGTAGTATAAGAGAAAAAAGCATAACGAATTCCATTCTTCTCATAAATCTGATTAATTTCTTCCTCACGTTCTTCAAAAGAAGTCCATTGTCCAGAATAAACCACAGAATTTTTATGTTGCTTCCAGTAATTAACAGAATTAATAACACCTTGTTCATTTTTATCCATAGTATGATTTGTCGCTAAAGAAACTATATTAAAGCCAGCATCCAAAAAAGCATCTCCAACTTCATATGGAGAATTAAAGCGAGGATAATTTGAAAGACCTAATTCAACTCCTCCTAAAATAGTCTCTTGATTATAATAAGCTAAATCATACTTAGTAGAAATGGGCTTAATAAGCTCTAACATAGGTTTAAAATCATAAGACCCATCATCCTGCTTAGCATCTTGATAAACAGAACTATGAATTAAAGCATCACCAACCATTAACAAATGAGCTGTATAATGCTTAGGTTCTTTTTTTATCTCTTCCTTTTCTTCTACTTTTATATCTGCTTTTTGAGTTTTAAACAAAGAAAAGCCAGAATAATCAAGAGCTAATATTCCTAACACAACAACAAATAGTAAAATTACTAGTATTTTACCACCCTTTTTTACTCTCACCTTTCTTTTTCTCATAATATCAAACCCTTCTAATAACTTCAAAATCAATTGTACGATCTTCCTTAGAAGCTCTAACAACTTTTACGACAATTCTTTCACCAATACTATATTTTACATGACTTCTTTCCCCTGTCAAGGTCATTCTTTCCTCATCAAAGTGGAAAAAATCTTTCATATCTTTAATAGGAACTAATCCTTCAATTAAATTATCTAACTCAACAAACATCCCAAAACTAGTAATTGAAGAAATCATTCCCTCATACTCTTCTCCAATATGTTTTTCCATATATTCAGCCATTTTCATATCTTCTACTTCTCTCTCACAATCTACAGATGCTCTTTCTCTTTCTGAAGAATGTTCAGCTATATAAATAAGTTTTTCTTCCCATTTTCGAATCGTCTGCATATCAATCTTTTGATCAAATAAATAGGTATGTAATAAACGATGAACAGTAGTATCTGGATAACGACGAATTGGTGAAGTAAAATGTGTGTAACAACTACTAGCTAACCCATAATGACCTAAATTATCAGGACTATAAACGGCCTTTTGCATACTCCTTAGCAATAATGAAGATAATATTTTATATTCTGGCTTATCTTCTAATTGTCCCAATATTTTTTGAATTGTTGTTGGTTTCATATCACTAACATTCCCTGTAACATGATAACCTAAACTACTAACAAAACCCAAAAAGCTCCTAATCTTTTCCTCTTTAGGATATTCATGAATACGATAAATAAAAGGTAGATTCATAAAATAAATGTGAGTTGCCACGCATTCATTAGCCGCAATCATAAAGTCTTCAATTAGTTTCTCACCAGCTCCCCGATCTCGTAAAATAACATCTGTAGGAACACAATTTTCATCAACTAATATCTTTGCTTCATCAACATTAAAATCAATATATCCTCTATTTTCTTTCATTTTACGAAGAATCTTCGCAAGTTCATCCATTAATCGTAAATCATCAACAAACTCCTCATATCCTTCAGGAATTTCGTCTTTCTCCAATATTTGATTTACTTTTTTATAAGTCATTTGCTTCCTAGAACGTATTACACTAGAGAAAATCTCATAGTTTAATTGTTTACCATTTGCCTCAAACTCCATAACACAAGAAATTGCTAAACGATCAACCTCAGGATTTAAAGAACATATACCATTAGATAATTCATGAGGTAACATTGGAATAACCCTATCAACTAAATAAACACTAGTCCCACGATCCATTGCTTCAATATCCAAAGGACTACCTTCACGAACATAATAACTTACATCTGCAATATGAACACCCAACTCATAATGTCCATTTGCTAATTTTTTAATTGAAATAGCATCATCTATATCGCGAGTATCATCACCATCTATCGTAAAAATAACCTCATTACGTAAGTCTTTTCGTCCTCCTAAATCACTTTTTAGAACTTCCATAGGCATTTCAGATACTTCTTTTTTTACTTCATCTGGGAAATCAACATTAAAATTATATTTATAGATAATAGATAAAATATCAATACCAGGATCATGTATATGACCAATAATTTTTACTACTTCTCCTTCATATCTTCCACTATTATTCATTTTCTTAATAAGTTTAACTACTACTTTATGCCCATCTACTGCATTCAAACTTTTATCTTTAGGTATTTCTATATCAAGTTTAACTTTAGAATCATCCAAAGTTATATGACCTATTCCTTTATGATCAAATTGAATTAATCCAATATAAGAATCAGTCTTTCTCTCAATAATTTTTAAAATTCTACCCTCTAAACGATCTAAATTCATTTTACTAGTGATTTCTACTAAAACAATATCATCATGAATAGCACCATTCATATTATCAGCTGCTATATAAATATCATCTTCTAAATCATCTACTTCTACAAAACCAAATCCCTTTTTATTAACTCTCATAATCCCTTTTCTTAAATGACTATCTTCAAGCATCATATATTTATTTTTATGAGAACAATAAATAACTACTTCATCCTCTAATTTTTTTAATTCTTCTAATAATAATTTAGTATCATCAGCACTATGAATATCTAATAAATCTTGTAATTCATATATATCTACTGCCTTATCACAATTTTTTAATACATTAATAATATTATCTCTCATAGAATCACCTTCTACCTTACATTATACTTTATTTTACTCTTAATAACCAGTACAAAATAAAAAGGACCTAAGTCCTTAAATAAACATTGAAATAAAACAAATTAAAAAGAAAGCTATTCCTAAAACAGCAGTAATTCTAGTAATAACTAATTCTGAACCTCTATCTTTACGATTAGCGAATAATTCACTTTGAGCACCAGATATAATCTGAGCTCCACCTTCAGCCTTTCCACTTTGTAATAAAACAATAATAATCAATAAAATAGAAATAACTAATAACGCTGTTTCCATATAATCCCTCCATAAGCAATAATATAATATCATATAAAAGTAAGAAATGCAAATATTCTTATTCTAACATAAGTCGACCAAATCCTGCTTTTTGATAAACATAATTTTCAGGAGCTAATCTATTAAATTCAATACCATAATAATCTAATAATATATCTATAGCTTCATTATATAAATGAACAGCTAATTTATAATCTAAATCAGTTCCTCTTTCTATTCGCTGAACAATATCTTGTAACAATCCATAATATAAAGACTTTAAAAATGTACTGTCCTCTTTTTTAAGCTTTTTACTAATTCTATTATTAACAGAATCAAATTTATAGAGAATATCCTTATATTGATATACTCTCATATACATACGTAATTTATTTAATAATTTAATACCATTATAATAATTAGCTTCCTCACAAATAATTCCAAAACAATCAATATATCTAGTAGGAGGATTATTCTTTTTTTCAATAGCCATATCCGCAACTAAATATGCATTATATTCATTACTAATAATACATTGACCCATACTTTGGTTAATATCATAATTTTTTGTCATCTAAACTCCCCCAACACATCAATTAATAGTAACATATTATACTATAGATACTAAAATAAAACAACTATTTCCTATTTAAAAGACTAAAAAAAAGACTATAATAAGTCTTTTCAGAATCAAATTATTATTTCTATACTTTTATAACTCATAATTATTCTTTTACTAATTTCTGGAAATGGTCTCCTCTTTCTTCAAAATTCTTATAAAAACCATAACTAGCTGCAGCAGGTGATAATAAACAAATCTTTCCTTTAGTAGTTACCTCCTTTGCTATTTTAACTGCTTCTTCCATATTTTGTACTTTCATAACATTTTTTGTACTATGAAGCTCATTAAATAATACATTAATTCTATCACTAGTAGCAGGTAATAATAAGATGTTACAGACAGCAGAATCATTTAAAAAATCAACTAATTCATGATAATCAATTCCTCTATCCATACCACCAATAATAATAGTATCTACAACTTCCAAAGCTTTTACAGCAAACTTAACTGACGGAATAGAAGTTGCAATACTATCATCATAATAAGTTATACCATTATAAGTACCAACCTTCTCCATTCGATGAGGAAGCCCTTTAAAACTAGCAATTGCTTTAATACTTTTATCCAAATCAAATCCAAGTATTTTAATAATAGTTAAACAAACTAAAATATTACCTAAATTATGTTCTCCCTGTAATTCTGTATGAATCTTAGAAATAGGAATTGTAACAACATCTTTATTCAATTTAATAATAAATTTATCCCCATCAATTAAATAACTATTAGTAGAATCTATATTTCTCACAACAGTCCCAACTGTTTTTTCATCATTTAGAAAAGGACTATTACCAAGTAAAATATAATCATTTTTATTTTGATACTTATAAATATTCTTTTTACTATCAACATAATGTTGCATAGATAAATAATGATCTAAATGTTCTTCATAAACATCTAATAATACTGAAATATGTGGAGAATGTTTCATGTATTCAAGTTGATGACAACCTAATTCCATAACACATATAGAATCACTTTCTATCTCATCAATAGTATCAAATACAGGAATACCAATATTACCCATTAATATAGCTTTTTTACCAATATTCTTTAATATATGATACATAAGAGATGTTGTTGTTGATTTACCTTTAGTACCTGTAATACCAATAGTTAAAGCATTACAAAATTGTACAAACAAATCAGTTTGACAAGTAATTTTATTTCTATTTTCTAAAGATATATAATCTTTAATAACAACACCCGGTCCCTTAATAACAACATCATATAACTCACAAGCTTCTAAATAATTATCACCTATATATAAAGTAACCTTTTTATCATTCTTAACTTCTTCATCAGTAATATCTTTTAAATCCGCAATCCCAATAGGTAAAGAAGAATCAATCTCCCTAATAAGATTATAAGTAGATTTACCCTCTCTCCCAAAACCAAGTATTAGTATCTTTCCTTTACTTTTTAAATACTCAAATATTTTATCTTTCATCTACATCACCAAATAATAATAAATATTCTTTAGGAATAGAATTATCACTATTCCAATAATTTTCCACTACTTCTTTTGAAATATTATTCATAGAGTACTTGTCTTTATATAATTGTAATAAGTAGGGATATTCTTTTTTATTTTTTAAAGCTTCTTGTAAAGCAAAATTAATTTCTAATCTAGTCCCCACACACTCAAATGGTTTTAAACGATCAGGTAATATCAAATCTAAAAAAACATCTTCTAAAGTCTTATCATTTAACATATCATTATCAAACACAAGCTTCATTTCATCATCAGATAAATAAGGATAAAGCATAATATATACATATAAACACTTACTACAATGATTACACCAAATATTTTTTTCAGTTCCCCTATTACAACTTCTAAATATACTTAAATATTCTTTATGTTTTAAAAATTCCTGTAATATTTGATATTCATTCCATCCTCTTAGTAAACTAAAATAAAAGATATTAGGATTTAAATACTTCTTAGAATAATCTTGAAAGTCTTTTTCATACTCATAACTTTTAGAATATTGATGATTAATATTTAAACCATCCATATTACCTTCATTCGCACTAGCTTCATTTGACAAAACAATATACTTTTTATTATTTAAATAAGCCATTATAAAACTAGCCATACTAATACAGGCAGATATAGGAATATGTCCATTTAAAAAACCTTTCTTATTTAATTCTAACAACTCTAAATCTAAAGCATTTTGGAATAATACAATATCTGAATCATCATAACCACCTTTATAAATAGATTGATACCCAGCTTCATTCTTAGGATACAAATTTCTCTCTAACATAAAGAATTTATTATCATCTTTATATTTCTTTAATAACTCCATAGATACAATAGAATCTTTTCCACCACCTATTGGAATAAGATTACCAGAATAATCTTTAAATTTAGGAAGATTATACTTCTTATCACTCTCTACCACTATTTCTAAGAAAGAGTCATAATCTATATCAATACCATTTTTATAAAAATATTCACCTAAACCATTAAATAATACTTTTTTAAAGAAAGCACATTGTTCTTCATTAATATACATAGGTTTAATAACTAACCTAGGAGAACAAGTTAATTTATAATAACTCATCAAATCAAATAAACCATATTGAAAAAACAAATAACTTAAATAATCTAAATCAATATCTTGATTAGATATATCTTCTTTTAAAATAGTAATCTTAGGTCTTAATACTATCTCATTAATTTTAAAAATATAAGTAACTTCATACTTAGTATCAAATTCTTCTAAAGAAAAATCTTCATAAACAAATTCAGGATATTCATTACGAAACTTTATAAACGAATCATTCATCTAAATCACCTAATATAATTGTACCACATTTACATAAAATAATCTTATATAAAGAGACTAAACAAAAAAAGAATAATTAACACTCCACATCTTTGTTATAAAAAGAAATCTATAAAATATTGTAAGAATGAAATATAATATGCTATAATATAAAAAGAAGAAGATAGGAAGTGGGCAAAATGAAAATTGTAAAATTAAGTTCAGCTCAATTTGACAAATTTGCATCAACACACAGATATAGAAACTACTACCAAAGTTCAATGTATGCAAATGTTATGGTTAAATTTGGATATCATGCCCAATTTCTAGGTGTAGTAAATGATCAAAATAAACTAATAGGTGCCACTCTTATTATATATAAAGATGTATTCATGGGAAATAAAATTGCTTATGCCCCTAGAGGAATACTATTTGATTATGATGATGAAGCAAATACAAAACAATTAGCAGACAAACTAAAAAAAGTATTAGGCAAACAAGGTTTTATGGCTTTAAGAATTGATCCATCTATTCCATTAACTATAAGAGATTCTGATGGAAGTATGATGAATTTAAATAATAAAGGAAATACCATCATAGATAATCTAAAAAAAGCTGGATTTGAATATAAAGGAAAAACACTATTTTTTGAAACCGAAAAACCGCGTTGGGAAGCGCTAGTTCTACTACAAAGAGATATAAGAGAAATATTTGCTAAAATGGATAAAAGAACTAGAAACAAAATTAGAAAAGCCACAAATAGTGGTATAGAAATAACTAAAGATCCTAATAAAAACGTTAATAAATTATATAATTTTGTAGGAAAAAAAGACAAAAAACCATTAGCATACTATAAAACAATTTGTGATAAATTTGAAGATGATGTAGATATATATTATGCAAAAATAAATACTGAAGCATTTTTAATTAATAGCAGAAGAAATTATGAAAAAGAAATAGAATATAATGAAAGCTTAGCTAGTAGAGTTCAAAATACAAGTTTAGATGAAAAAGAAAGAAACTCATATCTAAATAAAAAAATGGAATCAGATAGATTAATAACAACCTATAAAAACAATTTATTAAAAGCCACCGATCTATTAAGAAGCAACCCAGATGGCTTAATAATTGGTGGAGTAATGGTTATTAAATATGATAATGCAGCCTATTTATTTACAGAAGGTATGGATGATGATTATAGTTATCTAAATTCAAATTACTTATTAAAATGGCAATTAATATCAGATTACAATAATCAAGGAATGAAATATATTAATCTAAATGGTATTGTAGGAGAATTTGAAAAACAAAATGACTATACTGGCTTAAATGAATCAAAACTAGGCTTTAATGCTACAATAACAGAATATATAGGAGAATTTGATATAGTATTAAACAACTTTACCTACTCATGGTATAAAAAAATAAACAAAAAGAAATAGACATAAGTCTATTTTTTTTATTCATCATCATAATCTATATGAATTATTTCTGTAAAATATGGTTTACCAATTCTTTCATCTTTTGCAGAATCATCAACTACTAGTCCAGTATTAACATCAATATTAGTTAAACCCATTCCTACTCCTCCACCACTACAGTGAGAAACAGTAATAATATTACCATTCGTTGCCACAACGACACCAACATGATTTTTCATATGTGCTAAATCACCAGGTTTAACTCTAGAAGCTATACCATCTTCAGTAATTCCCTCATAAGAACCTAGTCCATTATTTACATAACCAACATCATTTAACTTATAAGCTTCATCAGTAACAAAATCACTATTATAAAAAAGCCAATCTACATATCCAGAACAATCTAAACTATAAGGCCTCTCTGTATTTGTAGTTTCATCACCAGGTGAAGTAACAACTCTACCAGTTCCCCAACTAGGATCTACACCTTCTTGATCATAAAAATGACCACCACCCCAATAATATGGTAAATGAGGGAAAATTGAAGACATAAACATAGCTGCATTAACAACTTTATCTCTTTCTCCATTACTATTAGCTAATATATCATTAAGAATACTATTATAATAATCAGAATCATAACCTTCTTTAATATCTTCCTGTGATATTATATCAGATAAAGGAATATCTAATCTGCTGTATTTATTTTTTAAATAATAAAATTGATTATTAAAAGTAGAAGAAGAAATATCATATTTTTTATCTAATAAATTTAAAGAATTACTATCACCATTTGAATAATTATAAACAGAATCCATAGAATCTTCTACATTAGCAGATAATAAAGAAATATCAGAAGAAAGATTCGCAAAAGACTGTTCCAACGGTTCAGTAGAAATAAGAGAAAAGCAATCATCATGATCTTCTCCTATTTTTTTTATTTCATCCCTATAACTATGTAATTGCTCATTTAAAGTAGGATAATAAGAATCTTTAACACCATTTAATGTATCAACTGATCCAGATAATAATTTAAAATCAGCATATAAAGAACTATCCATTAGTAATCATCCCCTCAACAGTTGAATATTTTTGTCTATAAAATGATATTTCCCCTTCAAGTGCCTCCCGTTGCCTATTATAATTCTGTAATTGTTGTGGAGTAAAATCAGTACTATAAGATTCCAATAAAATATTGTAATCTCCTCCAAGCTTAATTAATTTTTCATCCACCTTTACTAACAAAATATTTAATTCTTTCAAACGCTGAGCTTTGCATAATTCTATAATATTAGTTCTAAAATCACTCATAGAACGATCAATTGTAATACCCTCAATAAGAGATAGTGCTTTTTTACTAAGAACAGCTTCTTTATTAACATTTAAACCACTAGAAGATAAGCCACCACTCTCAATTTCTGCTCGAATAATACTAACAATATTATTCTCATAAGAATTAGTTTCTTCTTCCATAGAATTCAAAATTGGATTAATACTATCCAAAGAAATAATATCATTAATATTGGTATCACAAGTTATTTCAAATGCCATATTATCACACCTTATAAAAAAATTATAACAAAAAAAAAGGAATCTAACAATATTCCTTTTTTATTATTATTCAACGATTTCAGTTACTGAACCAGCACCTACAGTTCTACCACCCTCACGGATAGAGAATTGAGTACCTTGTTCAAGAGCGATTGAATGGATTAATTCAACTTCCATATCAACGTTATCTCCAGGCATTACCATTTCAGTTCCTTCTGGTAAAGTAATTACACCAGTTACATCAGTAGTTCTGAAATAGAATTGTGGACGATAGTTGTTGAAGAATGGAGTATGACGTCCACCTTCTTCTTTGCTTAGAACATAAACAGTAGCTTTGAATTTGTGATGTGGAGTAACCCTCTCTGGTGTAGCAAGAACTTGCCCTCTTT
>JAEEGL013972837.1_pt1 | contig 19543 bp, 16 predicted proteins | sample 9134231 | NCBI WGS metagenome assembly JAEEGL01 (sample SAMN16246548, study PRJNA631951) | gut metagenome | biome: gut microbiome; feature: rumen; material: fiber-attached | host: Bos | place: Iran: Karaj | collected 2018-10 | reverse complement strand
GCTACTTCACCGACACGCTGTACCATGTTCATTTCGAAGCGGGAGTGAGCAACACGTGGGATTCCTTGGTACTTCCCTTGACCAACTATGGCGGACAACGCATACGCCTCGCCTTCCTTCACTATGGTCTTGGAAGCTTGAACACCGTGTGGTTAGACGACGTGTCTTTCCTCGACGGAATTGCATTCCAGTTGTGGACGCTGACTGCAAACTGCGACAGCACGATGGGCACCGTCAGCGGTGGCGGACAATATGTCGACAGCAGCCTTGTCACCCTTACAGCCACGCCCAACGACGGCTACCACTTCACCCACTGGCAGGACGGCAATACTACCAATCCCCGTCAGGTACTGGTCGTCAGCGACACAACATTTACCGCTTACTTTGCCGCTGATAGTGTACCTCCTACGCCGCCAGTGCCCGACACCGTGTGGCACACCGTTACTGTCGGCTGCGACAGCACAATGGGCACCGTCAGCGGTGGTGGCGTATATCAAGACAGTAGCACTGTCTGGCTGACAGCTACGCCTCTCGAAGGCTACGAGTTCGACCGCTGGGACGACGGTGACACCGTCAACCCGCGTCAGGTATTTGTCATAAGTGACACCGCTTTCACTGCCCTATTCCGTGTAGCCGAGGACACCGTGGGTATCCCAAGGAGCACTGACGGCTCGCCTGTTCTGACCATCTATCCCAATCCGTCGCGCGGCGAGGTGACTATCGTTGTTATCCAACCTTCTACCGTAAGCATCACCGACCTCGTTGGCCACGAAATAATGCCACCCACCGCTGTCAACGACCGCCTTTCGATAGAGGACTTGTTCGCTGGCATCTACCTCGTGCGGGTGTCAACCGACAATGCTTCCACGGTAAAGAAACTCCTCGTCGAATGACCAACTACCATACCCATAGCAACTATTGCGACGGCAAAGCCACCCTGCGCGAGATGGTGGAGTTTGCCGTCAGCCACGGCTTCGCAGCGTTGGGCTTCACAGGTCATTGCCCGCTGCCCTTCAAGAACACCTACTCCATTACCGACTACGAGGGCTACTGCCGCGAAGTGCGCGCCCTCAAGGAGGAATACAAAAACCGTATCGCCATCCACCTCGGACTGGAACTCGACTATGTGCCCGGCATGCTCGAGGATTTCACCCCACTGATAGAGCAGGGCGGGCTGGAATATACCATCGGCAGCGTGCACCTTATCCCCGCCGAGGGGGTGCGTCCCACGAGCGCCGACGACCTGTGGATGATCGACGGCAGTCGCTATGAGACCTACGACGAGGGCCTGATGCGCCACTTCGGCGGCGACATCCGCCGCGGCGTGCGCGCCTATTTCCACAACGAGAACGCCATGCTCGAGCGCAACCGCCCCACCATTGTCGGCCACCCCGACAAGATAGTGATGCACAACCGCGACCGCTACTTCACCGAGGACGAGCCCTGGTACCGCGACCTGGCCCTCGAGACCATCCACCTCATCCGCGACCTCGGCCTCATCTGCGAAATCAACACCCGCGGCATCTACAAGGGCCGCCATGCCGACTACTACCCCGGCAAGTGGCTCATCGAGGAGATGCGCCAGCTCCGCATCCCCGTCATCGTCAGCACCGACGCCCACGCCCTAGAGGACCTGCTCCGCACCGAAGGTGCCTACGAATACCTCGCCGCCATCCACTACCCCGAAGTCCTCAACTCGCCCTTCTGACTTTTTTCTCATCCATGTCAAAAAAAAGTCGTACTTTTGCAACTTGGAAATTAATAATCAAACATATAAAGTACTATGAAACTTAACCGTATTTTAGCCGCAGGCCTCTTCAGCGCCGCCATGCTCTTCAGCACGGTTGCCGACGCCTGCACCAACTTCCTGTTCACCAAGGGCGCCACCAAGGACGGCAGCACCATGATCACCTACGCCGCCGACAGCCATACGCTCTACGGTGAGCTCTACTACCGTCGCGCTGCCAGCTATCCTGCCGGCACCATGTTCCAGGTTGTCGACTGGGACAGCGGCACCCCGCTCATCAAAATCCCGCAGGTGGCCCACACCTACAGCGTGGTTGGCAACATCAACGAACACCAGCTGGCCATCGGCGAGACCACCTATGGCGGCCGCGCGGAGCTGGCTTCCGAGATTGAGGGCGGTATCGACTACGGCAGCTACATCTACCTTACCCTCCAGCGTGCCCGCAATGCCCGCGAGGCCATCCAGGTCCTGGCCGGCTTCATGAAGGACTACCCCTACCACAGCGAGGGCGAAAGCTTCAGCATCTGCGACCCCAACGAGGTCTGGATCCTCGAGCTCATCGGCAAGCGCGACGGCACCGTCAAGGCCGATCTCGCCAAGAAACTCAAGTATAAATACACCGAAGGCGCCGTGTGGGTAGCCCGCCGCATCCCCGACGGCTACGTCAGCGGCCACGCCAACCAGGCCCGCATCACCCAGTTCCCCCAAGAAGGCAAGTGGAACAAAGCCAAGGGTAAAGGCCTCCACAAGGCCATCAGCAGCGCCCACCTCGACTACCTCTTCGAGCCCGAGGTCGAGTGCGTCTACAGCTCCGAGGTCATCACCTACGCCCGCGCCTGCGGTTGGTACACCGGCACCGACGCCGACTTCTCCTTCTGCGACGTCTATGCTCCCCTGACCTTCAGTGCTATGCGCGGATGCGACGCCCGCGTCTACGCCATGTTCAACCGCGTGGCCAGCGGTATGCAGCGCTACGAGAAGTATGCCATGGGCGACGCCACCGCCGAACGCCTGCCCCTCTGGATCAAACCCGACCACAAGATCAGCGTCCGCGAGGCCATGGACCTCATGCGCGACCACTATGAAGGCACCACCATGGACATGAGCAAGGACCTCGGTGGCGGCCCCTTCAACTGCCCCTACCGCTGGCGTCCCATGGGCTTCGAAGTGGACGGTCACACCTATGTCCACGAGCGCGCCACCTCGACCCAGCAGACCGGCTTCAGCTTTGTCGCCCAGTGCCGCTCCTGGCTCCCCAACAAGGTGGGAGGCATCATCTGGTTCGGCGTCGACGACACCTACTCCACCGTCTACACCCCCATGTATTGCGGCATCACCGAGATCCCCCTCTGCTTCCGTCAGGGCAACGGCGACATGCTTACCTACAGCGAAACCTCGGCCTTCTGGCTCTTCAACCGCGTCAGCAACTTCATCTACAGCCGCTACAGCGACATGATCAAGGACGTCCGCCGCGTGCAGAACGACCTCGAAGAGGGCTACATCCGCGACGTTGAGAAGTTCGACCAGCGCGCCAAGGCCAGCGAAGGCGAGGCCCTCGAGCGCCAGCTCAACGACTTCAGCGGCCGCGCCGCCGAGCGCATGATGAAGGAGTGGAACAACCTCGACCGCTACCTCCTGGTCAAATACATGGACGGCAACATCAAGAAGGAACGCGACGGCCGCTTCGAGCGCACCGCCACCGGCAACGCCGCCTTCCCCAGCCAGCCCGCCTACCGCGACGAGTGGTACCGCATGATCGTCCGCGACCACGGCGAGGTCATCCGCGAGAAATAATACTATTTATATATAGACATCGGGCAGGCCCCGCCGCACGGCAGGGCCTGCCTTGTATTTTCTCCGTGTCATGTCCGACACAAGTCCGATACAACTCCGACACAAGTCCGACGGCGGTCGGACGAAAGACGGTCGAAATTCGGCCCGGCAGCGGCCTTGGGGGCGCGTTGACAGGGCGGACAATAGCGGACAATGGCGGACAGTTGTGGAATCTAGCGCGACATTTGGGCCTTTTCCGCAAAACGGCCTTATATTGTATCGCAGATTGTTAACCAACTAAAACGATACAACGATGGCAAAATGCAATGATGGATTTCTGGGAATGTTCGCCGGCCGCCTGGGGCCGGCGGTGGGCTATGTGAGCCGCGGGCGGCAGCTGGTGCGGAGCCTCCCGGCGCAGGTGCGTAACCCGCGCACGGCGGCGCAGCAGGCCGGCCGGGCGGTGTTCGGCACCCTGTCGGGCCTGGCCAGGAGGATGCACGCCGCAGTGACGCTGGGACTCGGCGGCCTGGCCGAGGCCGAGGGCATGGGTGGCCGCAACCTTTTCATCCGTGTGAACCGCCCGTGTGTGACGGTGGCCGGCGGCGAGACGGCGGTCGACTACAGCGCGCTGCTGGTGGCGGCCGGCGAACTGGCGCAGCCCTCTTTCGGCGGGGTGGAGCAGCAAGGGACCTCGAGCCTGGCGGTGGCCTTCGACGGTGGCGACGGCTACGGCGGCGACTACGTCTACCTCTACGCCTACAGTCCCGCCATGGGTCGCGGTGCCCTGTCGCTGCCGGCGACGAGGATGGCCGGACGGGTGGCGATGGAGCTTCCGACGATGCTGCAAAGCGTTGAGCTCGAGGTGTATGGCTTCGCCTGGGACCGTGGCCGCATGGCGTCGGTCAGCCAATGGCTGGGCAGGGTTGGCGCCGGAACGTCAGAACTGGAAGTAGATGAAGGGCTGCAGATCGGCCGTGATGAACTGGTAGAGCACGAAGACGGTGGCGACGACCGTCAAGGCCATGAGCCACAGAGGCATCTGGGCGAACCAGAGACGGTAGCGGCGTTTGAAGCGGACAGGCAGCCAGTGGACCACCATGCCGAGGGCGAACAGGAGGAAGGGAGCCCAGTAATGGCCCACGATTTCGGGTATCTGGGCCAGGTTCCATCGGGAGCCTATCTGGCCGACCATCTGGCTGGCGGTGCGCCAGGCCACCTCGTTGGCTTCGGCAGGGTCGAGGTTGGAGCCGCTGCGGAAGAAGAGACGTGTGAAGCTGATGAAGACAAAGGTGAGGCCGGTGTTCCAGACGATGGTCAGCACGGAGCGACCATCGGCGGTGGATGGGCGAGGAGCGTTTTTCGAAGTGACGAGGAATACGATGCAGTAGCCGGCCAGACACACGAGGGCGATGAACTGCAGCATGTTGACCAGCGGCGACTGGAGGATGTGGCGCAGGACGGTGAGGGCCATGCATACGGCGCCGAGGGCGCCGAGACGGGTCTCCCAGCGCTGGCGTTTCCACCATTTATAGACCAGGATGCCGATGCCGTTGAGGCCGCCCCAGGTGATGAAGTTGAACGAAGCGCCGTGCCAGAGGCCGCCGAGAAGCATGGTATCCATGTTGTTGACGTTGGTGCCCATGTCGTGGCGGTGGGGCTTGTCGAGGAACCAGCGGAGGGCGATGGCGGCGGCCAGGAGGAGGATGGCCACGGTGAACAGCGTGCTGTGGAGGCGGAAGGCGGCGATGGCCATCATGGCGGCCAGGAGGAAATAGCTGAGGAATCCCGCCGTACGGTTGCCGCCGAGGGGTATGTAGAGGTAGTCGCGCAGCCAGCGTGAGAGGCTGATGTGCCAGCGACGCCAGAAGTCGGTGGGGTTTTGGGCCTTGTAGGGCGAGTTGAAGTTGAGCGGCAAGTAGAAGCCCATGAGCATGGCCACGCCGATGGCGATGTCGGTATAGCCCGAGAAGTCGGCATAGACCTGGAGCGAGTAGAGCATCAAGGCCGCGAAGTTCTCGAAGGGAGTGTAGAGCGACGGGTTGTCGAAGATGCGGTCGACGAAGTTGACGGCCAGATAATCGCTCAGGACAAGCTTCTTGACAAGGCCGTTGAGAATCCAGAAGAGGGCGATGCCAAACTGGCGACGGCCGAGGTGGAAGGGCTTGTAAAGCTGCGGTACGAACTGGTCGGCGCGCAGGATGGGACCGGCCACGAGCTGGGGGAAGAAGGAGGTGTAGAAGCCGAAGTCGAGAATATTGGCGACATGGGCAATGCGACGGCGGTAGACATCGACGATGTAACTGATGTTCTGGAAGGTGAAAAACGAGATGCCTACAGGCAGGAGTATCTTGATGGCGATGCTGTATTCGGTGCCGAAGGTGGCGTTGAAGATATCGGTAAAGAAGTAGGCGTACTTGAAAAAGCCGAGGATGAGGAGGTTGATGGTGACACCGATGACCATCAAGGCTTTCCGCCGGCCGTATTTTTCGGGCCATTTATCCATGCCGATGCCGAGGGTCCATCCCAGCAAGGTGGAGAAGATAAGCAGGAGAACGAAGAGGCCTGAGGTCTTATAATAGAAGAATAGGCTGACGAAAAAGAGGTAGGCGTTGCGGGCGGTGAGGCGCCAACGGCGGGTGATGATGAGGGTGAAGCCTGCGTAGACGAAAAGGAAGAAGACCCAGAAGTGGATCTGGGTGAAAAGCAGGGGGTGCGAGCTGTCGAAGCTCAGCAGTTGTCGCAGGTATGTCAGCAGGTCGGACAGCAAGGGGTTAGTGTTCTGTGGTTAGTTCATTGAGCAGTGCATCGGCGAGCAGATTGCCGACGAGTCGGTAGCCGGCGCTTGTGAAATGGATGCGATCGGTCTGAGCGAGCTTGGCCAGTCGCCATTGATCCATCGACTTGAGTCCTCCCATGATCTCGAACTGGTCCCAGACGGCACCGTCGACGTCACGGGCCAGGCGGTAGAAGACCTCGCGGGCGAGTTGGCCATTGTTGTTGACGGCGTAGCGACGGCGGCCGGTCTTGCGGAAGGAGTCGTTGTTGGTGATGAAGAGAAAAGTGCAGTCGGGGTTGGCGGCACGGACGGAGTCGACGAGGGCAAGGTAGTTGCGACGGAAGGCTACGGTGTCGAAATTGGTGGGGACGGCGTCGTTGATGCCGATGCCAAAGATGACTAGATCGGGGTGGAGCATCCGGAGGTCGCGCACGAAATGGCGGCAGCGCAGGTAGTCGGGCACGGCGGCACCGTTGACGCCGATGGAGCTGAAGGTGATGCCCGAGTGCCGATTGTCGAGGTAGATGCCGGTGAGGGTGAACTGCTGGCCAGTCTGACAGGGGATGATGACGGCGAAAGAGTCGACGGTCTGGTTGAGGTTGAAGACAAATCGGTCGGAGTTCGCGGCTACATAAGAGGGCTCCATGGTGCGGCCGTTGAAGCTGAGGGATGGCACCACGCCTTCGTCGGAGTGGCCGAGAACGACGACACGGTTGGTGGCATAGTCGACGCGGGGTTCGTTGAGGATGACCTGAACCTCGGTGATGGTGTCGGCGGCGGTGACAGCGATGCCACAAAGGCCGAGGGGATAGGCGTGATCCTTGGCGACGCAGCGGGTGAGAATCATGCGCTCGTGGCAGTGGATGCGGTAGTCGGCCGGGTTATTGCATCGGGCGGCAGCGGAGTAGGGGAAGATCATACCTCGAGGCCCGACGCGGTCGGGGAAGGCTTGCAAGATGCGACAGCGGACGGTGTTGCTGAGAGTACCGGCCTGGACGTGAGAGCCACCGATATGGACGATATTGAGGTTGCCACTGCCTGTCTCGACGATGCGTTGCCAGCGTTCGAAGAGTGCCTGCATGGAAGGCGAGGCACTGTCGTAGCGTAGCATGTTGGAATCGTAGCGGATAAAGTCGTATCGGTCGGTCTCCTGAGCTGCTAAAGGGCCTATAATGGCCGTGAGCATCAAGACAATCAGTAGTTTTTTCATTTGGAATTTCCTTTTTGTCGTTTGAGCCGTCGCTCGAGGCGGTAGAGGGTGTAACTGTTGTCGAGGGCCTCGGCGAGGCGGTCACCCATGAGGTCGGCGCCGCGTTGTGAGAAGTGGATGTAGTCCTGTCCGGCCAGTCCTTGTCGGGTCCATTCGGGCATGGAGTTCTGACCACCCATGGCATGGTAGATGCTCCAAAAGGCAGCACCGTGGGCGGTGGCAGTGGCGGCAAGGCTGTCTATGAGCTGTGGGATGATGGGATAGGTTTGGAGTTGGCCGCGTAGGCGCGTGCTCATGTCGCTGGGACCGATAAAGAGCACTTTGGCCGACGGGCAACAGCGGCGCACATGGTCGATTTGACGGCCGAGACTTTGGCAATAGGTGCTGATTTGTTTGGCAGTCTTGAGGTAGGGGACCGAGTTGCCACCAAACTGGAGGATGATCAATCCGACATCCATCTGGGCGTAGGCGAGGCTGAGCATGTCGACAGGTACAAGGGTGAACTGTTGGCCTGAGCAGCCACGCATGGGGATATTGTCGACAGCCAGGCCGGGACCATCATCGATCAGGACACCGTAAAGGTCGGCATTGCCGCGGACATTGAGGCGTACGTTGTCGGAAGCCGAGTCGAGTGCCCAGACAAGGCTACTGATGCCGCTTGTGTCGCTGCTTTGGGAACGGCTGATCTTGTGCTGACGGTCGGTGAGATCACTGTTGAGTTGGTGGCCTCGGTTGTTGAAGAGTAGAGTGATGCGTGAAAAGCGCTTGGCGCGGTCATCGACACTTTTGCTCTGTGAGGCACGCAGGCTGACACTGGCGTTACCACCTGTCATACGGAAGCACTGCATCATTGGGCCGTAGTTGCCACGACTGCGCACCACGGTACTGTCGCCGAATGAAGAGAGGTGTAGCAGATCCCCCGTGGTTCCTTGGCGGATTGTCATCGAGGGTGTGATGGTACGGAAAGGAATCATTCCAGGGCCGCCACCGCCGAATCGGCTCTGAAGGTGGCTACGCAAGCGAGAGCTGATGTGATCCATCTCGATTTGCGAGTCGCCGTAATGGAGGACACGCAGGGTGCGGCCGTCACGGCGTGCACGTTCGGCACGGTGCCAGAAGGCGTCAAGATAGTGTGGGTCGGGTTGCCAGAAACGTAGGTCACCGCTGGTCACGAGGGTGCGATAGTAGTTGACCGAGTCACGCAGTTGCAGCATCTCGGGAGCCTCGGTAGGAGTGGTATCTATGATAAGGTGTTTGTCACGAGTAGCCAGCGAGTGTAACGACTCGAAGCCAATATGGTGGTTAGCTACTTCGATTCCATCGGCAGGGAATACGGCTCCAATGGACGCCAGCGCTGCAATGATGCAAGCCATGAAAAGCAGTATGCGTCCGGGCTTCATTTCCCTTTTTCAAGTTTCTCTATGCGTTCGACCAACCGTTCGATGTTGCGCGTAAGCACTTCCACTTTTCGGCGTTTGGAAGCCTCCATGGCAGGGCTTCCAAAGACGGACATCCCTTCAGGTACATTCCGGGTCACGCCGCTTTGGGCCGCCACGGTGACATGGTTGCCCAGGGTAATATGGCCTACCAAACCTGCTTGACCAGCAATAATGCACTGCTCACCGACGTGACAGCTGCCAGCGATGCCCACTTGTGAGGCCATGGCAGTGTTGCGTCCGATGACGACATTATGAGCCACTTGGCAGAGGTTGTCCACCTTGACACCTTGGTGCAAGATGGTACTTCCGATGGAAGCACGGTCAATAGTGGTATTGGCGCCCACCTCAACGTTGTCCTCAAGGATGACGTTGCCAATCTGGTCGATCTTATTCCACGTGCCATCGTCGGCAGGTGCAAATCCAAAGCCATCACTTCCGATGACAGCCCCGGCATGGATGATACAATTACGCCCAATCTCCACACCCTCATAGACCTTGACACCGGCGTAAAGGATAGTGCCGTCACCGATAATGACATTGTCGCCAATGGTGACATTGGGGTAGATCATGACGTTGTCACCGATACGACAGTGGCGCCCCACCACGGCATAATGTCCTATATAAATGTGACGACCCACCTTGGTACCACGACCCACGTGGCTACGACAAGAGCGCCCTTTGGGAGGCTTGCTCCGCTCGTTGAAGGCGTGAAGCAGGACTGCTACGGCAAGGTACGGGTTGTCGACACGTATGAGTGTGGAGCTGACGGGATGTTCGGGTACAAAGTCGCGCCTCACAATGACAATAGAGGCTTGCTGTTCATAGATGTAATGGGTATACTTGAGATTGCCAAGGAAGGTGATACCGCCTTCGCACCCCTCTTCTATCTTACAAGGCTTCCATACGCGTGTGTTTTCATCGCCTTCGACGGTGCCGTGCACCAGTCGGGCCAGTTCTTTGGCTGTATATTGCATTCTATCAGTTGTCGTTAAATTCAATTACTCCCCGCTGACGTGTGATACGCAGATTCGACATCTGCTCGTCGCTTACAAAACCGTCGCCATAGGTGACACGATTGCCGTTGACGGCACGTACAGGATGGTTGGAAAAGATAATATCTTCATCGTCACGCCAGATAAGGTCTTCCAAGTAGACGGTATCGCCATTACTATAATCCACCACCACCACGCTATCACTCGCCTTCATGATGTTGCGGTCGTCATACGAGACGGCGCGACGGGCATGGATGGTGGTCTTCAACTGCCGCTGTTCGTCATAAAAACGCAGGTCAACCCCTTTGGGGTAGACTGTGCTTTCCGAGGGATTGCTGAGGCGGACGATGCGAGGGGCATCGATTTCCACCTGCAAACGTCCTTGTTCGCTACGCCGTATATGGGCGTTAGTGATCTCCTGGTCAGGCAGATTCTTCCTCTCGAAACGGCTGATATCGTTCATGTCGCCCGAGCAGGAGATAAAAAGAGTGCATAGAAGCATGGGGATCCATGCTTCTATGCCACACTTTATGAGGAGGGTGTTCAACTTATTGGCGGGTTCTGACGGTGGTGCTCACGCCGATCCAGCCGGGCACCGTGAAGCGGGCACCGTTCTGCAAGCCAGCCATGAAGGCATCCGTCTGCTTGGGGAAGTGGGCGGCGTAGGTGCTGATGAGCTTGTTGCACTGCTCGATGTTCTCCTCGGTGGGCTCCACACTCTTGGCCTTGTTCAAGGCATCGACGGCGGCCCAGTAGGCACTCTTGCCACCCACGTTGTCGTCAGTGGCCGAGCCGGTGCTCGAACCGTAGAGGACAGCGATGCGCAGATAGGGCTCACCCTTGGTGGCGTCGGTGGCAGCGGCGTTGTTGTAGGCCGAGCGGGCGGCGCTGTAGCTCTTCTGACCGGCGTAGGCGTGACCCAGGTAGAGATAGGCGGTATACTTGTCTTTACCCTCGATACCTTTCACAGCGTCGTTCAGGTATTCGACAGCCTTGCCGTACTGCTCCTTCGAGAGGCACATCATACCCATGCGCATAGCCGTCGAAGGGGTGGGTTCGAGGCGGTAGAGGTTCTCGGTAGCCTGGAAGAAGAGGGGCTCGCCGGTGCAGCGCTTGCGGGTCATGATGCCGGTAATCTTCTTCAGCAACTCCACGTTCTCGGGGTCGGCCTCGAACTTTTTGCCGTAGATCTCGACCAGCTGCTCGCAGCTGGCGTAGGGCGAGAAGGCTGCTTCGACGCCGGCGATGTAGCCGCGTATCTCGGCGGCCTTGACGCTGTCGGCCGAGTTCTTCTGCAACTCGTCCTCCAGCATGTCGCTGGCAATGTCGTAATTGTCGACCACCAGGGTGGGCTCGGCATAGCCGGCGCGCACGTAGTTGATGGTGGCCTCCATGTATTTCACCAGGTATCCGGCCTCGAGACCGCCCTCAGCCTTGACGGCATCGCTGTAGAGTCTGTAGTAACGCTCCAGACCTTCGGCTCCGAGCAGGTTCTCCAGCTCCATGGCTTTCATGGCCGTCACCTTGCCCACCTCGCCGAAAGTGGCCATGCGGGTGTCATAGAGAGCCATGAGCTCTTCTATCAGTTCGGCACGCTCCTCGGCGGTGGTGGCAGCCTTGATCTTGGCTTCCATGATGTTAACGCCGCGCGTGTAGATGTTCTTACCATTGCTCGGGCACTTGGCCACGACGGTCTTCCAGTAGGGGTAGGCCTCCACCAGGTAGCGCTCGTCGTTCGAGGCGGTGTACTGTTTCCAGTTGTCTTGATAGAGGGCCACGGGTTCACGCATGGCCTCTTGCAGTTCCTCGGGGCACCCTTTGATGTGCTGGGCAGCCGCCGGCATGGCCGTGGCCGCGAGGAGAATTCCGATCGTCAGTGTTCTGATGCTTTTCATTGTTATGTTGTGTTTTTGTTTTTTTTTGACCTTCTTTTATGTTTTAGTACCCATTCGGGCGCTTTTCTTGCTGCTAGTTGTACTTGCGTTTGAAGAACCAGCGCTCGCAACTGCTGACGGCGATGCCGAATGTCAGCGTGTTACGCTGCAGCACATCGGTCGATCCGTAGCTGCTGTAGCCGGCGCTGAGGGTCAGCAGCGACTTGCCTTTGCGCATCGGCAGGGTGAGGCCACCGCCGACACCCCACTCGTCGAGGCGGTACTCCTCGCCGCCCAGCTCCAGACGCAGGGCGCCGTGCGACAGATGACCGCCCACGCTCCAGCTGATGCGGCCCCAGTAGCTGCCGGCATCCATGTTGCCCATGCGCTCCAGTGCCACGGCGTAGTTGCCGAAGGTGCCGTAGCGCAAGGCGCTGTTGCCGAAGATGGAAGGCTCCTGCCGTTCGGTGTATTTCATACCCTGCCAGGTCGCCAGGGTGGCATCGGCGGCCACGCGCCACCGCTTGTCAAGCTCCAGACTCAGGCCCACGCCCACCGTATGGGGGCTTTCCAGACGGCTCTCGAACTCGGGATCTTCACCCCGTGCGGGGAAGATGGTGTCCACCAGCGACTCGTCGCTCAGGTGATAGGTGTAGATCAGCGCCATGTCCTGCACTTTCATGTCGAGGTAGGGCTTGTAGACCACGCCCAGACCCAGCACCGCGCGGTTGCCCAACGGCTGGCGCAGCTGCAGGCCCAGGTCGAATGTCAGGTTGTGCAACGACGTCTTTTTGTAGCGACGGCTGTCGAGGAAGTAGGTGCTGTCGTTGCCTTGGAAGTGGTATGATATGGCGCGTTCCAGCCTGCCGGTCAGGTAGTTCACATTGAAACCCACCTGTAGGCTGGGCTGTTTGCCCTTGCCTTTGAGGATGTTGAAGGACGAACCGACAAAGACCTGGTTCACCCCGCCGGTACCGTCGTAGATGGTCTTCACCGTGTCGTAGGTCGAGTGTGTCCGCATGGCCACCGACTCGTAGTCCATTGTGCTGTAGGGCATCAGGCCGCCCGCCAGTTTCCACCACCGCGTCACCGGCATGGCCACCAGCAGGTAGCCCAGGTTGCCGTCCGAGTCGAAGAGCCGCTCGTTGCGGTCGCGCAAGGTGCTCAGCTGCATATTGATGCCCATGTCGAACACAAAGCTCTCCATCTCGATGGCCCCATAGGAGGCGGGGTTGAAGGGGTTGACGTAGTTGTTGCCGGCTTGTGTGTAGACCACGCCGCCCATACGCGTCGCCATCGGCAGGTTGAACGGCTGTTCGCTGCTCCCGATGCCGAACTGCGAAAACGGCATGTTGAAGGCGTTTTGCGCCTCGGCCTTGCCCAGAAGCCCGAGAAGTCCCAGAAGTCCTAAAACCAGAATCTTATTTTTCATTGTGTTGTATTATCAAGTTCAATCCAATCAAAGTCAAGTGCGGCTGCAGTTCCCAGCCTGTGGCGCCGGCGTCGACCAGCCGCTGTGCGTCGCCGCCGGTCAGCAGCACCTGCAGTTGCGGGCACCGCTGGCGGTAGAGGGCCACATAGCCCGCCAGGGCCAACATCGTGGCACCCAGCGTCCCGGCCACGATACTCTCCTCGGTCGACCGGCCCGCCACCGGGGCTTTGCGCACCCCGTCGACAGACACTAACGGCAGTTTGGCCGTGAAAGTATGCAGCGCCCGCAGATTCATCTGCAGGCCTGGCATGATGGCGCCGCCGTGATAGGTGCCGTCGGCCCCCACAAAATCGACTGTGATGCAGGTGCCGGCATCGATCACCAGGCAGTTCTCGCCGGTGTGCAGGGCCCAGGCGCCGCAGGCCGCCGCCACGCGGTCGGCACCCAGCGTCTCGGGTGTACGGTAGTCGAGCCTGACGGGCAGCGCCGTATCGCTCGACAGGGTGGCGACAGGGTAGGGGAGCGACGAGAACAGGGCCGTCATTTCAGGCCGGTCGCCGCTGGTGCACATCATGGCGCCGTCGACGCTGTCGGCCGGCATGCTCCGCAGCTGGGCGGCAGCGTCGCTCACCCCTTGCCACATTCCGCTGGCCTTCAGCGTGGCCCCGTCGAAGGTGCCCCACTTGACGGCCGTGTTGCCTATGTCAATCGCCAGATACATCGGTCGCCTCCTTTTTCGGTTTTTTGTTGTGCATGTTCATGGCGCGGTCGGGCCCCTGGGTGGCGAAACAGCGCACCGTCTCCACGGCCTCGGCCAGCGCCGGCTCCAGGGCCGCCAGCTCCTCGTCGGTGAAGCGCCCCAGCACGTAGTCGATCTGATGCCCGCGCGAGAAGTGGCTCCCCACCCCCACGCGCAGCCGGCAGTAGGCCTGCGTGCCCAGTGCCGCCTCGATGTCGGCCAGCCCGTTGTGGCCGCCGCCGCTGCCTTGCTTCTTCATGCGCAGCGTCCCGGCCTCCAAGGCAATGTCGTCGCTCACCACCAGCAGGTTCGTCAGCTCCACGCGCTCGGCCTGTAGCCAGTACTTCACCGCCTTGCCGCTCAGGTTCATATAGGTCGTCGGCTTGATGAGCACCAGCGTGCGCCCCTTGTAGCGCACCTCCGTCCGGTAGGCATGACGCTCCAGGCTCCACCGCGCCTCGCCCTCGCGCGCCAGCGCGTCGACCACCATGAAACCCGCATTGTGGCGCGTGCCCTCGTATTCGGCACCCACATTGCCCAGTCCCACTATGAGATATTTGCTCATCGAGTCAACAGTATTATCTACACAAGTCTCTTTTTTACAGAGACTTGCAATCCATTTCGGCCATTTCATCGCCTTTCAATTTGGCTGCAAAGATACGATTTTTTTATAAAAGAACAAAAATTACATTTATACCCGCCTGCCCGTACCGGCCGTTCCCACCCCGTCGAAAGCCACCCTCCGGAATAAAAACTGTCGTCTTGACTTCTCAACCCCTTAACTTCTCAACTCCCCCAAATTAGGTCGTGCACGATTTAGTTTGATGTTTCCGGGCCGGAGACATCCCCTTTTCAACTCTCGCCCGACCCCTTCGCCGGCACCTTCCCGCCCGGAAGGCTCCGACCGGCCTACGGCACTGATTTGTATGTAACTGATTGAAAATCAGCACAAATAACATCATTCAAACACTTAAACCGCTGATAATCATACCCCATAGAGCCATCAAGTCCGACACAACTCCGAGTCAACTCCGAGTCAAGTCCGAGTCAAGTCCGACTGCGGTCGGACAAACCACGGTGTTGACACGGTGCTGTCGCGACCCTCACGGCACCCCTGCCGGAATTAGGTCGTGCACGATTTAATTCGTTCCCGGACGAAAAACCATTTGTCCGGTTTGGATGCTTTTTTTACGATGTGACGAGGTGATGGGTCCGGGTGTGCGAAAAAGTTTTTTTGTCAGTGTGGGAAAAATTATGTATTTTTGCACCGCTTTTTATAGTGTAACAGACGCAAGGTGGAGATGTTCGACTTTGAGACAACCGTAAGCGGTATTGAGTTCAAGGTGAGACAGTTGGCCGATGAGGTGAACCGTCTGCGGGCGCTTGTGGCCGAACGCGAGGACCGCGTCAGCGAACTGGAGGAAGCACTAAAAAACAGTGAAATAACAATAAATAATTTAAAGGAAGAAAACAAATTAGTAAAATTAGGGAATAGGCTGACAGAAGGAAATGACAGTGCTGAACTGAAGCTAAAGATCAATCAAATGATACGCACCATAGACAGGAGTCTGGAGATAATGAAAGGAATGTGATGGAATCGGTATCGGTATCGGTGAACATACTGGGGCGGACGTACCGCCTGCGGGTGGCGGCCGGCGACGAGGCGGCCTTGCGGAAAGCGGCTCTCACCATCGAGTCGCAGGCCAAGCAGTATGGCAACATGTATGCCTATAACGACCATCAGGACTTGCTGGCCATGGTGGCGCTCACGCAGATCACCCAACTGACGAAGATACAGGACTCGCTCCGCTATAAAGACACCGACCTGGCGGAGCGGCTGCAGTCCATCGACAACGTTCTGGAAGGTATACTGCATCCGACTACGGAATCCCAAAACAGTTTGTAAACTCAACACCATTTACAAACCGAGTCGGCTCAGGGGCGGGTAGGTTGTATGGCTGATACGCCCGGCGCTCAAATCCTACAGTTTCAGAGTTTACCACAACTCTTGGAGGGATTTCCCGGATGCAGTCTTTTTTCGACACCACGGACATGCACTTTGCCCCTTCGGCCTTTTCCCGCTTCAAAAACTCATCAACACACAATGACAGCAATATGGATTGTAATCGGAGTGGTCGTCGGCAGCGGCGTGGGCATCTGGCTCACCAGCACGGTGCTGCGTAACAAACTCCTGAGTAAGAGCCAACAGGTGCTCAAAGACGCCGAGGAAAAAGGCGAGGTTATCAAGAAGGAGAAGGAGCTGCAGGCCAAGGAGAAGTTCCTCCAGCTCAAGAGTGAACACGACAAGCGGGTCAACGACCAGAACAACAAGCTGCGTGACCAGGAGAACAAACTGAAGCAGCGTGAGCAGACCCTCAACCAGAAGGTGGAGGAACTGCAGAAGAAGAGCAACGAGCTCAAGGGTGTCAGCGACAACCTGAACAAGCAGATCGAGGCCCTGCACCAGCGTCAGGCCGAGGTGGAGAAGGTCTACCGCGAGAGTGTGGACAAGCTGGAGCACATCGCCGGCATGACCGCCGACGAGGCTAAGAAGCAGCTGGTCGACGCCATGACCGAAGAAGCCCGCGCTGAAGCCTCGACGACCATCATGGATATCGTCGAGGAAGCCAAGATCACCGCCGCCGAGCAGGCCAAGAAGGTGGTCATCCAAAGCATCCAACGTACCGCCACCGAGAGTGCCATCGAGAATACAGTGTCGGTCTTCAACCTTGAGAACGAGGAGGTCAAGGGCCGTATCATCGGTCGTGAGGGTCGCAACATCCGCACCCTCGAGAGTCTCACCGGTGTGGAAATCATCATCGACGACTCGCCCGACGCCATCATTATCAGCGGCTTCGACCCCGTTCGCCGCGAGATTGCGCGCCTGTCGCTCCACAAGTTGGTCACCGATGGCCGCATCCATCCCGCCCGCATCGAGGAGGTCGTCGCCAAGACCCGCCGTCAGATTGAGCAGGAGATCAACGAGGTGGGTAAGCGTACCTGCATCGATCTGGGCATCAACAATATGAACCATGAGCTTATGCGCATGGTGGGTCGTATGAAATACCGCTCCTCATACGGTCAGAACCTGTTGCAGCACAGTCGCGAAGTGGCCAACCTGGCCGCCACTATGGCCGCCGAGCTGGGCCTCAACCCCAAGCTTGCCAAGCGTGCCGGTCTGCTGCACGACATCGGTAAAGTGCCCGAGACCGACCCCGAACTGCCGCACGCCATCTTCGGTATGCGTCTGGCAGAGAAGTATAAGGAGCATCCTGACATCTGCAATGCCATCGGTGCCCACCACGATGAGATGGAGATGACCAACCTCATCAGCCCCATCATCCAGGTGGCCGATGCCATCAGCGGTGCCCGTCCCGGTGCCCGTCGCGAGGTTGTCGAAGCCTATATCAACCGCCTTAACAAGCTTGAGCAGATGGCTATGACCTACCCCGGAGTGGTGAAGACCTACGCTATCCAGGCCGGTCGCGAGCTTCGCGTTATCGTCGGTGCCGACAAGGTGAGCGATGTCGAGGCCAACAAGCTCAGTTACGACCTCTCACGCCAGATACAGAACGAGATGACCTACCCGGGTCAGATCAAGGTGACTGTCATCCGTGAGACCCGTGCCATCAATTACGCCAAGTAAACCATGCTCGCCCTTGCCATCCATTGGAACGTAGACCCCATCTTGTTCCACATAGGCTCCTTCGGGGTACGCTACTATTCGTTGGGGTTCCTTTTCGCTTTCCTGATTGGATTCTCCATCCTTTCTCGTATGTTCAAGCGCGAAGGCGTCCACTCCGACTACCTTGAGAGCATGGTGGTCTACATGTTCCTGGCCGTTCTCATCGGCGCCCGCCTGGGGCATTGTCTCTTCTACGACTTCGACTACTTCTTCACAAGCGAGCATTGGACCGAGATATTCTGGCCTTTCCAGAACGGGCAGTTCACGGGTTTCTCGGGGCTGGCCAGCCATGGTGCCGCCTTTGCCATCCTCTTGGCCCTCTGGCTCTACTGGCGTCGCTACAAGCTCAACGCGTGGTGGTTCCTCGACCGCTTGGTCATTGTTGTCGCATTGGGCGGTGCTTTCATCCGTATAGGCAACCTCTTCAACAGCGAGATCTACGGCTGTGAGACCACCCTCCCATGGGGTTTCATCTTCGAACGCGAGGGTGAGACCGTGCCCAAGCACCCCACAGGCCTCTACGAGGCGCTGAGCTACCTGACCATCTTTGCCGTGTCGCTCTGCTATTACGTCAGGAAAAAAGGCCAGTTCCGCGCCGGCAGCATCTTCGGCTGGTGGCTGGTGGCCCTCTTTGGCGCCCGTTTTCTCATCGAGTTCGTCAAGACCAACGGCGTCATTGAAGGCAGCATCCTCCTCAAAGGCCAGTGGCTCAGCATCCCCTTCATAGTGGGTGGCCTGGTGGTGGTGTGGCTCTCGCGCCGCGGAAGCTTGCCCCAGGGACCCTTCCCCCAGGGAGAGCTGCCCCGGGTCGTCGCCGAACGCCAGGAGAAAGAACGCAAACAGAAAGAGAAAGATAAACGTAAGTAACAGCAAACAATGAAAACCCTTATCTTAGTACGCCACGGCGAAAGCGCGTGGAATAAACTCAATCTTTTCACCGGATGGACCGATGTCGACCTGACCGAGGCCGGCATGGCCGAAGCCTTCGAGGCCGGCAAGCTCCTCAAAGCCGAGGGCTACCGCCCCGAACTCTGCTTCACATCCTACCTCAAGCGGGCCGTCAAGACCCTCAACCAGATGCTCGATGCCATGGATATGGACTGGCTGCCGGTACAGAAGTCGTGGCGCCTCAACGAGAAGAGCTACGGTGCCATCCAGGGTCTCAACAAGGCCGACACCGCCGCCAAGTACGGCGACGAACAGGTGCTCCTCTGGCGCCGTTCGTTCGACGTGCAGCCTCCCGCCCTCGACCTGCACGATGAGCGCAGCCCCCGGATGGATCCCCGCTACAACGAGATCCCAGACAATCTCATCCCCCTCACCGAAAGCCTCAAGGACACCATCGAACGCCTGATGCCTTACTACCGCGGCACCATCATGCCCGCCTTCGACAACCGCAACACCCTCATGGTCGTCGCCCACGGCAACTCGCTGCGTGGCATCGTCAAGGAGCTCAAAGGCATGTCGAACGAAGCGATAATCAAGTTCAATTTACCCACCGCGGTACCCTATGTCTTCACTTTCGACGACCGGATGAACCTGGTCGAGGACAAATTTCTCGGTGACCCCGACGTCATTGCCGCCAAGATGCAAAGTGTTGCCAATCAAGCCAAGAGGAAGTGATAAGTGTCGAGTGAGGAGTGATGTGGAGAGGGTGTTTTGAAAAAAAATTTGGCCAGTATTAAAATTGTTTGTAATTTTGCACCGCTTTTCGAGAGAGTAAAAGCGGTGTTTTTTAGTCAAATCGAAAACCACGGAGAGGTGGGTGAGTGGCTGAAACCAACAGTTTGCTAAACTGTCGTACTCGATTAGGGTACCGGGGGTTCGAATCCCCCCTTCTCCGCCAAAGTGATGCCCCCACAGGGCGTCACTT
>JAEEGL016066212.1_pt1 | contig 19544 bp, 13 predicted proteins | sample 9134231 | NCBI WGS metagenome assembly JAEEGL01 (sample SAMN16246548, study PRJNA631951) | gut metagenome | biome: gut microbiome; feature: rumen; material: fiber-attached | host: Bos | place: Iran: Karaj | collected 2018-10 | reverse complement strand
TCATGCGCACATTGGCAAACCACTGCGGACTCAGGTAGTCAACACCCATATGGTAGCCCGGCTCTATAATCACATTGCGGAACCCCTTGGCCTGTATCTCACTGAGGTCACGGCTGATGACTTCAGGTGATATTTCCCCGTCCCATCCCAGAATGACATGGCTGCACATCTCAGCAGGAGGGTTCTTAAAATCTTTTTCCAACTGGGCCTGTATTGTTATGGCTATGAGGAGAAGAAATGTGAGAATAGTAATTTTTTTCATTTTAAGTTGGTAGTAACTAATCGATCTGGCACAAAGATACAAAAAATGAAAGCAAAATTATGGAATCAGTCATTTTCTTATGCCCAAAAATCATAAAAACAATGATATTTGTCCTCTTTTCTGACACAATAATAATCTTTAAATAGTCTTCCCCTTTTCACAAACATAAATACATATTCTCTCCGTATAATATATCTTTACATAGGCAATATAAACGAATGAAAAACGTTAATAAATTGTATCAGGAACTATCTTTTGTAAAGACAGTTTTCCAAACCATCTTCCTTAAAATGAAATCAATTGAGAAACAACTACTTATGAAAACTTTTCGACTATTATTGCTATTCACTCTATGCTGCATGGTCATGCCCATGAAAGCACAAAGAAAAGCCCTGACAGCGTCAAAGGCCGCCCTCACCTACACCAACCCCATCTTGGGGGGTGACTACCCCGATCCCACCATCCTGCGCGACGGTGACGATTACTACATGACCCACTCCGCCTTCGACTATGTGCCGGGACTGGTGGTGCTGCACTCCCGCGACCTGGTGCATTGGGAGCCCGTGAGTTACGCCTTGAAAACCTATCTGGGCTCTATCTGGGCACCTGACATCAAGAAATACCGCGGACGCTACTACATCTACTTCACCGTTCACGGCACCAAACGCACCAACTGTGTGGTGACCGCCGACACCCCCTATGGACCCTGGAGCGACCCGATAGACCTGATGATAGGAGATATAGACCCCTGCTTTGTGGAGGGTGATGACGGCAAGTGCTATCTGGTTATGAGCGGCGGCAACCGCTGGACGCTGGCCGACGACGGGCTGTCAGTAGTGGAAGGCACAAAAATCCACTTCTATGACGGATGGCAGTATCCCACAGAATGGGTCACCGAGGGATTCTGTCTGGAAGGCCCCAAACTCTACCACATAGGTGACTGGTTCTACTACATCAGCGCTGAGGGCGGCACTGCAGGTCCACCCACAAGCCACATGGTAGTAGTGGCCCGCAGCAAGAGTATAGACGGTCCTTGGGAGAACATGCCCACAAATCCGCTCATCCACACCTACAGCGGCACAGAGCAGTGGTGGTCGAAAGGTCACGGATCGCTCATCGACACCCCCGACGGCAAATGGTACTGCGTGTACCACAGCTACGAGAGCGGTTTTACCAATATTGGACGTCAGACCCTCATGGAGCCAGTACATTTCACCGCTGACGGATGGATTAAAGCCGACGGCGGCGATGCCTCGAAAGCACTTCCGCTACCTGTAAAGGATTTCTCAAAAATGGACCGTCACGCCCATTTGGATGAATTTCGAATCGGATTGGACTGGCGGTTCTACAAGCGGTTTATCCCCGAGCGTGTGCATATAAAGGACCATACCCTTACTTTAGAAGGCCGTGGCAACAACCTAAGTTCTTCCGCCCCGCTCATGTTCATCGCCGGCAGCCACCGCTATGAGATAGAATCGGAAATCACCATTTACGGTGACGTGAAAGCCGGTCTGTGTCTCTACTATAACGCCCAGTTCAATGTGGGTACAGCTTTCGACAAAAACCGCCGCTACCGCTATCGCCGCAACAGCGCCAACGGTGTGGGCAAGAGCGAATGCACCCATCTATGGCTGCGCCTACGCAACGACAACCACGTGGTGACCGCCTTGTGGAGCGCCGACGGCAAGACATGGAACCGCGAGACATGGGGACAGGAAATATCAGGTTTTGACCACAACACCCTCTACGACTTCCAAAGCATCCTTCCCGGTGTATTCTGCGAAGGACAAGGATTTGCCACATTTGAGCATTTCAAATATACCGAACTATGAGCCCACGCCATCTCCTCACCCTCTTAATGACAAGCATGAGTATGGTTCTGCATGCTGCCGATGAAGGCGAAGTGCGGCAAGTCATGTTGCGTGCCACCCATTATATGATGGACAAGGCCGCCTACCGTGACGGATTCGTGTGGAGCTATCTGCCCGACTATTCCCGCCGTTGGGGTGAGTTGGAGGCTTCGCCCACCATGGTCTGGCTGCAGAGTCCCAGCACCCCCGACATGGGCGAACTGATGCTCGATGCCTATCACGCCACGGGCGACGAGTACTACTATGACTGCGCAGGACGGATAGCCCGCTGCCTCATGGCAGGACAACTGCCCTGCGGGGGATGGAACTACCTGATAGACTTCGGCACGGAAACGGAGACCAGGCAGTGGTACGCCACTATCGGACGGCAGGCCTGGCGTTTGGAGGAATTCCAGCACTATTACGGCAATGCCACCTTCGATGATGAGGCCACCGCCAACAGTGCCCAGTTTCTGTTGCGCTACTACATGGAAAGAAAAGACGACCGACAGGTGTACGACGCCATCATGCGCGCAATAGACTTCATGTTGGACAGTCAGTATGCCAACGGCGGCTGGCCCCAACGCTACCCACTGAAAACCGACCACCCCTTCAATGGCAAGGCCGACTACACCCCCTTCGTGACACTGAACGACAATGTAACGCCTGAGAACATCCGCTTTCTGGCCAACTGTTACGGCATGCTGGGCATAAAGCGCGTGAAGGAACCCGTGCTAAGGGCCATGCACCTGCTCCGCGACCTTCAGCAACCTTTACCACTGGCAGGCTGGGCCGACCAATACACCCCCGATGAGCTTCAGCCCGCACATGCCCGCTCCTACGAGCCCCGCAGCATCAACACCGGCACAACCGTGTCGATGTTCAACAAGATGTTGCGCTACTATGAAATGACAGGCGACACCAGTTATCTGCAGCGTCTACCCGAAGCTATCCAGTTTCTCGAGAGCATGAAGTTACCCGCCTCACTGGCTTCGGAAGTACGGCGCACACCATTGCAGGAAGGCGAGATACTTCTGCCCCGTTTCATCGTGCCGGAGACCGGCCGCCCACTCTATGTGCACCGTAAGGGCGGCAACGTGAAAAACGGCACTTATTATACTGACGAAGACCCGCATGGAACGATAGCCCACTACAGTTCGTTTATGGTCTGCAATCCCGAAAACATGCGACAACGGCTCAAAGAAGTACGCCAGTTGAACCAAAAAGATTTGGCCCGCAACCAATTTTTCGACAACACCCCCTCCCACTACCCCGCCTACCACTACGACTTGGCCCGTTTCGCAGGCCGTGGCCCCATGCTCCCAACCACCGAACAAATCATAAAAACGCTTAACAAAGAAGGCTACTGGCTGACACCACTGCGGCAAGTGTCAAATCCCTTCAAGCCCATCCCTCAAGAAATGGCAAGTGAAAGTGACAGCAGGGAATATACCAGCACCATGGTGGGTGATGAATATGATACATCTCCATTTACAGACGAAAGCGTGAAAGGCATAAGCACCCAAGTGTTTATCCGCAACATGGCCATACTGATACAGGAGTTGCGTCCCGATGAAACCACCTTGTCGGGTCTGCATCACGAAGCTTTTGAAGGGCTCACCACCGGTAAGCCGACCGCCCTATACACACTCCACAACGCCAACGGCATGGAAGCCTGCATCACCAACTACGGAGCACGGCTTGTATCGTTGATGGTGCCCGACCGTGACGGGAAAATGGAGGATGTGGTACTAGGTTTCGACAACATAGCCGATTATCATCACTACCGTCAGAACTACGGAGCCACTGTAGGCCGCTACATAGGCAGAATAAAGGGTGCGCGCATTACCTTAGACGGAAAAGAGTATTCCCTTCAGCAGACAGGCGGCGGCAACATATCACATGGCGGCTATCCAGGATTTGCCGACCAAGTATGGAACCTTGTGACCCATACCGACAGCACGCTCACCCTCCGCTATCTCTCCTCCGACGGTGAGAACGGTTTCCCCGGTCAGCTCACCGTTGACCTGACCTACACACTGAACAATGACAACAGTCTGATACTGCGTTACCGCGCCACCACTGACAAGACCACTGTAGTGAATCTTTCCAATCACAGCTTCTTCAACCTGAGCGGACAACTCGACCAAAGCATTGAGGAAGAACTACTGTGGGTGGACAGCAAGCAGATAGCCACCTACGACACAGACAAGAACCTGAACGGACATTTCAGGAAGACCGACAAGAGAAGAGACCCCTTCTGTTTCAAGAAGCCCAAACGCATTGGACAAGACATAGACCGCGATGACGCGCAACTGAAAGTGACACGCGGCTACGACCACTCGTTTGTGCTCAGCAAGAGAGCCCGTCAAGGTGGTTGCGCCGCCATAGTGACAGACCCGGGCAGTGGCCGGATTATGCGCGTACACACCACCGAGCCCGTAGTACACATATACACTGCCAATGGTCTGAAAGGAACACCAACAGGAAAGCATGGCATATCATATCCACGCCGCTCAGCTATCTGCCTGGAGACCATGCATTTGGCCGACAGTCCCCACCATCCAGAGTGGCCCAGCACCGAGCTGCGTCCCGATGAAGTGTATCAATCAGAGACCAGATTCAGTTTCGACACTTTTTAACTACCAATAAATCATTATTCATAAAAGAACCAAATATATGGAAACATTTGATGCAAAAAAAGTAAAAAACCAAGTAGTGGAATGGATACGCGACTGGTTTGAAGAAAACGGCCGTGGCTGCAATGCCGTAATCGGCATCTCCGGCGGCAAGGACAGCAGTGTGGTGGCCGGTCTCTGCGCTGAAGCTTTGGGCAAAGACCGCGTGATAGGTGTAACCATGCCCAACGGAGTGCAGAAAGACATCTCCGACAGTATGCGTCTGATAGCCCACTTAGGAATTAGGTCGTGCAACGTGAACATAGGCGAGACCTGTGAGGCACTGACCAAAGCCGTGCGTGAACAACTGGACACCTTAGGTGCTCCGGTGAGCAACCAAACCACCATCAACATGCCTCCCCGCCTTCGCATGACCACCCTCTATGCCATATCTCAATCATTGAACGGACGCGTGGCCAACACCTGTAACCTATCAGAAGACTGGGTGGGTTATTCCACCCGCTATGGCGATGCTGCTGGTGACTTTTCTCCCTTAGGCGGACTCACTGTGCGCGAGGTGATAGCCATAGGCAAAGAACTGGGTCTTCCTGTAGACCTTGTAGAGAAGACTCCCTCCGACGGTCTGTGCGGCAAGACCGACGAAGACAACTTAGGTTTCACTTATGCCGTGCTTGACCGCTACATCCGCACAGGCATCTGCGAGGATGCAGCCACCAAAGCCCTCATCGACGACAAACATGTGAAGAACCTCTTCAAACTGAAGCCCATTCCCCATTTTGAGATGAAGGATTAGGCGGAGCAACCACATGGAACATTTGGGAAATATCACCCTGCGACACTTCGTGTCGCAGGGAATATCTTTTTCCACATAAAGGAAAAGCTTGTTTCGAAAAAGCTGTATCGTGTCGCATCATAATTGGGGGAAAAAAAGTAAATTTGCAGCAAACTTGCACAATATGGAAAAAAAGTCTTTTCAGTATCTATTGACAACCGCAATGCTTCTTGTCAGCATAGTGTGCGACGCCGCCCAAGACAGCAATCCATTCCGCGCCCCACAGATGGAGAAAGCCGACACTATAGACATTCTGCAGCTTTTCTCCTATACATGGAACGACAGTGAATGGCTCAATTACAATGATGACGGAAGTATAACTTTCCATTCCCAGACATGGGGAGGCATGTGCGCATGGCTGGCGGGCAACGGCACACCTGTCGATTGGAGCGAATACACCAAAGTGGTGTTTGAATATGCAGCGCCCACCACGGTGAACACGCAGATACTGGTAGGTGACGCAAAAGGATGGGGCGAAAAGGGCATCACAAGACTGGAATGCGGTTTCGACGGCTACTATATGGGAGAAGTGTATCAAATAGCCCTTCAAACCTCCGCTCCCACCACCATCACCATCACCCGGGTGTATCTTGTAGGCAAACCCTATGATGAAGAGGAAAGCGGACCACAGGATATGAATTCCGACCTCTCTCAACTGTTGATAAACGAAATAATGCAGTCGAACATCGACTGCGTCCTCGATGACCTCAACGATTATCCCGACTCCTGGGTGGAACTTTTCAACAACAGTGAATCGCCTATCCAACTCAACGAATACGCAATAGGTTCCACCTCTGATGCCTCCAGTGCATGGCCGCTGCCCACACGAGTTCTAGGTCCGGGACAATACATACTGGTGTATTGTGACAAAGAGGCCACCCAATGGCACACAGACTTCCGCATTGACTCAGGCAAGGACGGAGCCGTATATTTGTTTCACAACGGAGAACTGACAGACAAGGCCACACCCAACAAGAAACAACCTGCACCCAACATAGCCTACGGGCGTAAGACCAACGGAGCCGAAGAATGGGGCTATATGGCCATGCCTACCCCCGGAAAAGCCAATTGTGGCCAACTATGCAACAAAATACTTGGTGACCCCGTGTTCAGCGAACCAGGCCGTGTGACCACCGGCAAGGAGAGCATACAGCTTGTATTGTCACTACCTGACGACAGTCCGGAAGGAAGTGTGATACGCTACACCACCAACGGCAGTGAACCCACAGAGGGCAGCAGTACCTACACTGGGCCCATCACCATCAACACAACCCGTACCATACGAGCCAAACTGTTCTGCGACGGCTATCTTTCTCCCCGCTCCACCACCCACTCCTATATTTTCTTCCCTCACGAGCTTACCCTGCCCGTGGTATCTATTGTGACTGACAACAAATACTTCTACGACAACAAAATCGGAATATATGTAGAAGGCACATACGGTGGCGGCAAGAAAAACTATGAGTACGACTGGCGTCGGCCCATCAACTTCGAGTATTTTGAAGGTGAAGAAACGGAAAGCATACTGAACCAACTTTGCGAGACCCGCATTCAAGGCGGTGCTTCGCGTGGTTCCCAACTCAAGAGCCTTGCTGTGTATGCCAACAAGCGCTTCGGCAAAAAACGTCTGGAGCATGAGTTCTTTCCAGACCAGCGTCCAGGTGTGAACGACTTCAAATCGATTATCCTTCGCAATGCGGGCAATGACTTTGACTACCTTTATATGCGTGATGCTGTGATACAGCTCACCATGGCCCGCCATACCGACCTCGACTGGCAGGCCTGGAGTCCTGTTGTCATCTATATAAACGGAGTGTACAAAGGTATGCTCAATATACGGGAACGCAGCAATGAGGACAACATCTACACCCATTATGACGGTTTGGAAGACATCGACATGATAGAAAACTGGACCCAGTTGAAAGAAGGTGACATGGCCAATTGGAACGCATTCACTAATTTCTATTCCGAGCATGGCCACACACTCGAGGAATATGCGGAATGGATAGACTGGCGGGAATACATCAATCTGATGGTGATGAATCTTTTCTACAACAATTTAGACTTCCCCGGCAACAATATCGTGATGTGGCGTCCACGCTATGAGGGCGCTGTATGGCGTTTTGTGGCCAAAGACACCGATTTCGGACTTGGCCTTTACGGAACGAGCTCAAACTACAACTCCATAGAATGGATTTACGACCCCAACTATGACCAAAGCAATAACTGGGCTAATCAATATGAGCACACCCGCCTTTTCCGCCGTATGATGGAAGACCCGGACTTCAATCGAGAGTTCATAGACCATGCCGCCGTGTACATGGGCGACTTTATGAACTATGACGGTACCCGTGAGGTCTGGGACCCTATGTACGACCGTATAAAGACAGAGTATCCATTTCACCGGGAACTTATCAACCGGTGGTGGCCCAACTACAATGATGAACTGACCAGTGCACGCAGTTGGCTGCGCAACAGATGCAATTACTTCTACACCCAGCTGGCCAACTATTATCAATTAGGCTCTCCCACCAAAATGGAAATCAACAAGGGAACAGACCAAGAGACACTGGATGCTGTGGAAATCTACATAAACGGCATACGGCTGAGCAAGGGAACCTTTGACGGGAAATTTTTCCAAGGCCGCAGTCTTACACTGAACAGTGTTCCCGTGAACGGAAAACAAGTCACAGGATGGAAAGTAATCACCGTCACGAACAGCCAAAGCCAAGAACAGACCTACGAAGGCCCTTCCTGCAGTTTAGACATGCCCTCCTGCAACCGACTCGTCATACGTGCCGAATTCGACGACTACGATGGAATAGAAGAGACAGCCACACGCTACTGGCAATGGCGGAAAGAAGGCAACGTCCTTTCACTGACAGGCGTGGCCAGTGACGAGACTGTGAGGGTGTATAATCTTCAAGGCATGCTTGTGGGTACCTACACTCCCCGGCATGGAAATCTGCATATCACACTGCCCCAATCCGGTGTGTATATCATCAAGACAAGCCATGAACAGATAAAGATAAAAATATAAGACATTATGAGCAACCCTATTGAAACCAGAAACGAGCGGCTCGCCCAGAAACTGATACGCCAACTTGAAAGGCGTCATTTCGAAGCCTACTACTGCCGCAGCACCGAAGAGATTAAGGAAAAGATAAGGCAACTGATGCCAGCAGGAAGCAGTGTGACCTGGGGCGGAACGACCACCGTACGCAGTCTGGGCATACCACAGATGCTGAAAGAAGCAGGCTATGAGGTTTGGGACCGTGACGAAGCCAAAACCACAGATGAGAAGTTAGCCATCTACCGTAAGGCATTCATCGCCGATTTTTACTTCTCGAGTGCCAACGCCCTCTCCGAAGACGGTGTGATTGTGAACATCGACGGCACCGGCAACCGCGTTGCCGCCATCACATGGGGACCCAAAAAAGTGATTTTCGTAATCGGTCTGAATAAAGTTGCGCAAGATGTCAATGCCGCTCTTCAGCGTGCACGCAGCACCGCCTCACCCATTAACGCAGCCCGCTTCGACATCAAGACCCCCTGCCAGGCAGATGGCACCTGCCATAACTGCAACTCTCCTGAGAGCATATGCAATTATATCCACTTCACACGCAACTCCTTTCCCGCAGGCCGCCATATCGTGATACTCACAGACCAGACACTGGGCTACTGACCAGCAACAGAACGACATGATAGTTTGCATAGCAGAGAAACCCAGTGTGGCCAAGGATATTGCACGCATCATAGGCGCCACCTCCTCTCACAACGGCTACATGGAAGGCAACGGCTTTCAGGTGACATGGACATTCGGACATCTGTGCATGCTCAAAGAGCCCGATGACTACACCCCAGAGTGGAAACGGTGGGATTTGCGCTACCTACCTATGCTGCCCTCCCGCTTCGGCATCAAGCTCATTGAAGACGAAGGCATCAAACGGCAGTTTGCCATCATAGAACAACTGATGCAGAAAGCCGACAGCATCATCAACTGCGGTGATGCCGGGCAAGAAGGAGAGTTGATACAGCGATGGGTGATGCAGAAAGCCAAGGCCACCTGCCCGGTACAGCGTCTTTGGATATCATCAATGACCGACGAGGCCATCCGCGAGGGATTCAACAAGCTGAAAGACCAGAAAGCCTACGAGCGACTTTATCTGGCAGGTTTATGCCGTGCCATCGGCGACTGGATATTAGGCATGAACGCCACCCGTCTCTATACCCTGAAATACGGTCAAAAGCGCCAAGTGCTGTCAATCGGGCGTGTTCAGACCCCCACTTTGGCATTGATAGTGAAACGTCAACGGGAGATAGACCAATTCAAGCCAGAACCTTACTGGGTATTGTCGACCATCTACCGCGACACACTCTTCACAGCCACCAAAGGCAAATTCACCAGTAAAGAAGAAGGAGAACAGAGTTTCTCACTCATACAGGACAAGCCCTTTACAGTGACGGGGGTACAGAAGAAAAAAGGCGCTGAGGCCCCGCCCTATCTTTACGACCTTACCTCGCTGCAAGTGGACTGTAACAAGAAGTTCGGCATGAGTGCCGATATGACCCTCAGCATCGCCCAGACTCTGTATGAGCGCAAGTTCACCACCTATCCCCGTGTTGACACCCAATACCTGAGTGACGACATCTATCCCAAGTGTCCCGGCATATTTCGGGGTCTGAAGGGTTATGAAGGCGCCACCATGCCCTTGCTCGCCGCTCCCCTTCGCAAGAGCAAAAAGGTGTTCGACACATCAAAAGTAACCGACCACCATGCCATCATACCGACTGGTGTCGCCCCCACAGGACTAACAGACTATGAGCGCCATGTGTATGACTTGGTGACACGGCGTTTCATCGCCTCCTTCTATCCCGACTGCCTCTTCACCACCACCGTCGTAAACGGCAAAGTAGATGAGATAGAATTCAAGACCACCGGCAAACAGATACAAAGTCTGGGATGGCGTGTGCTCTATGCCAAGGACACACCAATGAACGACGACGAGGAGAAGAAAGATGATGAGGAAAAGACCTTGCCCGAATTCGTAAAAGGAGAGAGCGGTCCTCATCAGCCCACCCTGTCGGAAAAATGGACCACTCCTCCCAAATACTACACCGAAGCCACCCTGCTTCGCGCCATGGAGACTGCTGGCAAATTTGTGGAAGACGAGGAACTACGGAATGCACTGAAGGAGAACGGCATAGGACGTCCCTCATCAAGAGCCGGCATCATAGAAACCCTCTTCAAGCGCCATTACATCATGCGTCAGCGTAAGAACCTACTGGCCACCGCCACCGGCATTGAACTAATAGACACTATACGTGAGGAACTGCTCAAAAGTTGCGAACTGACAGGTATTTGGGAAAAGAAGTTGCGCGACATAGAGCATGGCAAGTTTGATCCGGGCCAATTTGTAAGCGAATTGAAGCAACAGATAAGCCAAATCGTATGGCAGGTACTCAATGACCGAAGTGTGCGACGCATTACCACGATCAACGAGGAAGACATGGCCAAGCAGCGCAAACCCGCACGTCAGAAAACCTCCGCGGGCGATAAGGGGAAGGCAACCAGAGGTGCCACATCACAAAAAAAGAAAACCAAGTCATCGTCATCCGCCACACCTTCCACCCCCACGACTCCCGTACCGGCAACATCACCGTCGCCATCACCTGCAACCCCATCGGCACCTGCCCCCTCAGCACCCCCCGCCCCCCCACAAGCAGGAGATGTCTTAATAGGACAGCCATGTCCTGTATGCGGTCAGGGAACCATCATCAAAGGACGTACCGCTTACGGTTGCAGCCGCTGGCGCGAAGGCTGCACTTACCGTCAGTTGTTCTAATACATCTAAATCTATGCTGAAATCAACATCAGCTTACGATACAAAGAGAATGAAAAAACTATTAACCGCTGTCATTGTACTGTCAATGGCAGCCAACTCAGCCATGGCACAGAAAACAATGAAAGAATTTGAGAAACAAGCCAAAGAGATTATCTCGCAGATGACTCTTGACGAGAAAATCTCGCAATTGATGAATGAGACTCCCGGCATCCCCCGCCTGGGCATTGAGCCCTATGACTGGTGGAATGAGGGTCTGCATGGAGTGGGCCGTGACGGACGCGCCACCGTATTTCCCCAACCAATCGGTCTTGGAGCCACCTTCGACACCCAACTGGTGAGGGAGATTGGCGATGCGATAGCCACGGAAGGACGCGCCAAATACTATGTGGCCCGCCGCAACAACAACTATGCCCGCTACACAGGTTTGACCTTCTGGTCGCCCAACATCAACATTTTCCGTGACCCACGCTGGGGCCGAGGCATGGAGACATGGGGTGAAGACCCCTTCCTCACAGGGAACATGGGCACAGCTTTTGTAAAAGGCATGCAAGGCGACGACCCCGTTTACCTGAAAGTAGCCGCCTGCGGCAAGCACTATGCCGTGCATTCCGGTCCAGAGGGCACCCGTCATACCGCCAATGTGGAGCCAAGCCGCCATGACTTGTGGGAGACCTATCTTCCCGCCTTCCGCATGTTGGTAAAAGAAGGCAAGGTGGAAACCATTATGGGAGCTTACAACCGTGTTTACGGCGAGAGTGCCTCAGGCAGCAAGTTCCTGTTGACCGACGTGCTGCGTAAAGAATGGGACTTCAAAGGTCACATCGTATCAGACTGCGGAGCCGTAACAGACATACTGGAAGGACACAAGATAGCCCACACTGCAGCAGAAGCTTGTGCCATTGCCATAAAAGCCGGCCTGAATGTGGAATGCGGCAACACTTTTGAGGCAATGAAAGAGGCAATCGACCAAAAATTGCTCAAGGAGAAAGACCTTGACAAAGCCCTGCTTCCACTGATGATGACCCGTCTGAAACTGGGCATTCTTAAACCCGATCCCGACTGTCCATACAATCATTTCGATGAAAGCGTGATATGTTGCGAACAGCATACCGAGCTATCCAAGAAGGCTGCGACAGAGAGCATGGTATTGCTGAAGAACAATGGTCTGCTGCCACTGAGCAAGGAACTGCACACCCTCTTTGTCACAGGAGCCGGTGCTGCCGACGCTTTCTGGCTGATGGGCAACTACTTCGGAATTTCCAACCGTTACTGCACCTATCTGCAAGGCATCGTGTCGAAGGTGAGCAACGGCACTGCCGTAAACTATCGTCCAGGCATGTTGGAAAACACTCCCACACGCAACAAAATCAACTGGGCCGTAGATGAAGCCAGCAGTGCCGACGTGACCATCATTGTAATGGGCAACAACGGCAATCTGGAGGGAGAGGAAGGCGAGTCAATCGACTCCGACACCCAGGGCGACCGTGTTAGCCTGGCTTTGCCAGAGAGTCAGATGCAGTTTTTACGCGACATACGCTCCCGCAAGAAAGAAGGCATCGTAGTGGTGCTCACCGGCGGCAGTCCCATCGACATGCGTGAAATTTCGGAACTGGCCGATGCTGTTGTGATGGCCTGGTATCCCGGTCAGGAAGGCGGCTATGCTCTTGGCGATCTGTTATTCGGCGATGCCAATTTCTCTGGCCGACTGCCTGTGACTTTCCCTGCTGACGGAGACAAGCTGCCCGCATTCGACGACTATTCAATGCGTGGCCGTACATACAAATACATGGCCGACAACATTTTCTACCCATTCGGTTATGGTCTCCACTATGGTAAAGTGGAATACAGCAACGTGAAAGTAAATGCCATGAGAGGTCAAGCCGCCACCGTCACTGTCACCCTGCACAACCAATCGGAATGGCCCATCACAGAAGTGGCCCAAGTATATGTGTCGGCACCTGATGCCGGCGTGACAGCACCTCTGCAGCAATTGGCTGGATTCAAGCGTGTGGAACTGTCTCCTCACAGCAGTGTGGAAGTAAGTTTCGATATTGCACTGGAGCAACTACTCACTATTGGTGAAGACGGCAGCGGGCGTCTCACATTCGGCGAGTACACCTTCCATGTGGGCGGTGCAGCCCCCTCAATCCGCAACCAAGCTCTTGAAATAAGCATCGCTGAAGGCAAAATCACCTTGTAACCCAATTCTTCAAGGAGGGGCTGCTGATTCCCCAAACAATCAACAGCCCCTTCCTAACCCGCCCCTCGATAAAACTTTTCCTTAGACTAATAATACATAATCTACTTAAACGAGTAAACAAAATGCATAAACACATTCTAACCTTAATGTTTGCAGTAACCACATTCCTAACCATTTCGGCTGAAAACTATCCATATAGAAGCGACGGCCTTTGGGTTACTGTGCCCGACCATGCCGACTGGCTCTACAAGACCGGCGAGAAAGCGATGATAGACGTTCAGTTTTATCGCTACGGTATACCCCAAGAAGGCATCATCAACTACAGCATAGGTTATGACCTGCTGCCCAGTGACAAGACCGGAACTGTGAAACTGAAGAAAGGGCGTGCCATGATAGACATGGGCACCAGCACCCGTCCTGGTTTCCGCGACCTGCGACTTGAACTGAATCTCAATGGCATCATCTACCGTCACCATGTGAAAGTAGGCTTCTCGCCCGAGAAGATACAACCCTACACCAAAGAACCCTCCGACTTCATGACCTACTGGAAAAAAGCGGCATCGGAAGTACAGTCGCAGCCACTGAGCTACACCAAAGAGCTGATGAGTGAAATGTGCGATAAAGTGACCGATGTGTATCTGGTACGTTTGAAAGTAGACAAGCGTCACGTGCTCTACGGCTATCTTCTCTATCCCAAGAACGTGAAAGAAAAAAGTTGTCCTGTAGTGTTCACACCACCGGGAGCAGGTGTGAAGACCATCAAGGAAGTTACCTCTCGCCCCTACTATCAGGAAAAGGGCATGATACGGTTTGTGACAGAGATACACGGCATGCGTCCCACCATGGACGAGCGTGACTTTGAGGATATACGGTCGGCCTTCAGCGGATATCTGGAGATGGGTCTCGACTCCCCCGACCATTACTATATGCGTCATGTGTATCAGGGACTGCTCAAATGCGTCGACCTGCTCACCTCTTTGCCCGAATGGGACGGCAAGAATGTGGCAGTGATGGGTGGCAGTCAAGGAGGAGCCTTGTCGATTATTACGGCAGCCCTTGACAACCGCGTTACCCTATGCGTGGCCAACCATCCAGCCCTCAGCGACATGGCAGCCGGTGCAGCCGGTCTTACCAGCGGCTATCCCCATTTCAAGGAAGATTATTACAGCGATACCAATGTGCGCACCATGTCGTACTATGATGTTGTGAACTTTGCCCGCTATGTGAAATGCCCGACTTATCTGACGTGGGGTTTCAATGACAACACCTGTCCCCCCACTACCAGTTATGCGGTATGGAATGTCCTGAAATGTGAAAAAGAGAGTCTGATTACTCCAATCAACGAACACTGGACAAGCGATACCACCAACCGCCTACAGGCTGATTGGATACAGAAACGTCTGAAATAAAGACTGAAGACAAGCATGAAGATTGTAAAAAGTGCATTTTTCAGTTGAAAAATGCACTTTTTACGATTACTTTCTCTTTTCCACCCCGCTTCTGCTTCTTCGGCGGTAACTACGGTAGTCGTCGACGGGGATTTCCACATCAGGTTCCTCCAGCTCACCTTCATGGGGCAATTGGAAACGCAGATACTTAATATTAAGTCCACGCTCAATCCACATTGACTCGTAATATGTCTGTATGGAAAGGATGGTTTGGGTAAGGGAATCCAACCCTTCAGTGTGGTAAAGGTCATCTGTGTCCATCTGGACGGGCAGTCGGTTTCTCTCCACCATAAACGAAGTATAGGTATAAAGGAAATTGGAGTCTGTCTTCAGATGCACGACACCCTCGTCGACAAGGAAGTGGCGATAACGTTGCATAAAGAAAGTGCTGGTGAGCCTTTTGCGCGGGTTCTTCATCTGTGGGTCACTGAAAGTGAGCCAAATCTCCTGCACTTCATCTGGGCCGAAGAAATGGTCGATGATTTCGATTTGTGTCCTAAGGAAACCCACATTCGTCAATTGCTCACGCAGTGCCTGTGTTGCCCCTGTCCACATCCTTGCGCCCTTGATATCCACACCAATAAAGTTGACCTCAGGGAAGAGTTTGGCCAGTCCTACAGTATACTCACCCTTTCCACAACCCAGTTCAAGCACTATAGGGTTGTCGTTATGGAAGAACTGTTCGCACCAGTGACCTCTCATTTCAAAAGGTCCCTTTTGTGCCTCGGAGAATGGACATTCAATCACATTCTCATAAGATGCCATATCGGCAAACTTTTCCAACTTACCTTTTCCCATACAGCTTCTTTAGGGCATGAAATCGCCAGGGTTTATTTCATTTTTCAAATCTTCATAGAAATGGGCCTGAGCAGTACCCATATAAGGAATTAAAAGCAGCAATCCCAGTCCACAAGTAAAAATACTAAGAATTGCCCACCCTATAAAGCTGAGATGCAGAATGAATAGTTCCATTTTATGGCCTTCCATCATCTTCATGCTGCGGGTAATGGCAGCATCGTATTCCAAATCGGGTTCATCGCGCAGGATATAGTCGGTCATTGAATAAGAATATGCCTTTATAATGCCAGGAATAATCAAGAGCAAAGACCATAAGAAAGTATAGAGATAGGCCAAAAATTTTGTTATGGCGATACGTTTGAAAGCCTTGTAGCCATCAAATAAGTGTTCCAATCCCAGATATTCATTCCTTACGATATATAGGAAGTATACCACAAAGCCCCATATCAGAGGTAATAGGAGTATGGTATAAACAATATTCACAAGAGAAAATCCATACGCCGCATTGTCATTTGTGACGTAGAACATAAACGGCACGGGCAATAATCCCCAAATCAAATATACTATTATTGTCGCCAAAATACCTCTATCCCATTTCCCTTTGAGAGAATCAAGGGCTCTGTTCTTGTAATTAGAAATCGTATCCATAACAAAAAGTGAATAAAAAGAACTCTGAATTTTATAAGATAGGAAGTCGGCAGACATATTACCGCCAACTTCCTATTATGAATATCAGTCACCCCTTACGCTGGCATGGTGCCACAAAAGGGAGGAATCAGTCAATCACCACTTTGGTCCAGCCGTGTTTATCCTCAAGAATACCGTACTGGATACCGCGAAGTGTGTCGTAAAGTTTCTTGGAGATGGGTCCAGGCTTGCCATCCTCGCCGAAGGAGAATCGTTGTCCTGTTTCCAAGTCATCGATATAGGAAATTGGACTGATGACAGCAGCTGTGCCACATGCTCCAGCCTCGTCGAATGTAGAGAGTTCTTCCTCGGGAATGGCCCGTCTCTCCACCTTCATTCCGAAGTCCTCTGCAAGTTGCATCAGACTCTTATTGGTGATAGAAGGCAGGATGGAAGAAGACTTGGGTGTAACATAAGTATTGTCTTTAATACCGAAAAAGTTGGCTGCACCACACTCGTCCATGTATTTTTTCTCTTTGGCATCAAGATAAAACTCGCAGGCATATCCTTTCTCATGGGCCAGATTATTGGCAAAGAGAGAAGCGGCATAGTTGCCACCCACTTTGTACTTACCGGTTCCGAGTGGAGCGCTACGGTCGTACTCACGTATGATTACATAAGGATTGGATGAGAATCCACCTTTGAAATAAGGTCCTACAGGTGTGACGAAAATCAAGAAGACATACTCTTTGGCAGGATGAACTCCCACTTGAGCACTGGTACCAAGGAGCAACGGCCTGATATAGAGGGAAGCACCACTCTCATAGGTAGGTATATATTCTTGATTGAGGCGTACTACTTTTGTAACCATTTCCTCAAAGAGTTCGGTCGATACTTCAGGCATCAAGATGCCTCTGCATGTAGACTGCAAACGTGCGGCGTTTTCATCCATACGAAACACGCGGACCTTTCCATCCGGGCAACGGAAAGCTTTCAATCCCTCAAAGGCTTCCTGTCCGTAGTGCAGGCAGGTGGCAGCCATGTGTAATTTCAGGAACTCATCAGAGCAGACCTCAATCTCGCCCCATTTACCGTCGCGATAGTAGCAACGCACATTGTAGTCAGTAGGCATGTATCCAAATGACAGATTTGCCCAATCTAAATTTTTCATAATTGTGTTGAATTAAAAAGTGTATGTGCTATGACTATGCAAAATTAATAAAAAAAAGCCATCGGGCAAGAATTAAGTCTAAAAAAGAGCATTATTGTCCTTCAGAGTTGAGTATTTTCTGTATTTCCTCATCAGTTTTGGTAAGTTTGTCTTTACACATTTTCACCAGCTGCTGTGCTTTCTTCAATTGTTCAGTCAGAGAATCTATATCCAATTGATTGGATTCCATTTTTCTGAGTATGGTTTCCAATTGAGCGACGGCCTCTTCATATTTGATATTATTGTCCATAAAAAATTGTTTTTTAAATAATTATGATTGTTTTTCAGAATTTGTCTCATGACTGTTTGGATTATGCACGGTTTTCACGACAGAAGTGAATGAACCGTTCGCCAATTTTGTTTCAATGGAAGTTCCCTCTCTCAGAGAAGCTGTGTTTGTAAGCGCCTTTCCATTAAACAATGTAATACTGTATCCTCTCTGAAGCAAGAGTTGAGGGTCGAGAGCCGAGACCCGTTGTGCGAAGAGGTCCAGACGGTGTTTTTCCTGGGTGAGGATTCGCCATGTCACAGGCTGAATATTCATCTGCAGGATGTCGAGACGGTGTTTTGCCAAATCGACACGTTGCTTAGCCTCATGGGCAATATGCTGAAACAGTGTATCGAGCCGAGCCTCACCTTGGGTTTTGACCACCGTGAAGAGCGATGTGATTCTTGTTGCGGTAATTGAGATACGGTTTTTCTCATTTAGCATACGCTGTTGCACAATCTGCACAATCTGCACGCGTGCATATTCAATACGTTCATCTACTCTTCGGAGATGATCCACCAAGAAAGCCGCCGCCGCCGTAGGTGTCTTGACTTTGACACAGGCAATCTGGTCGAGTACACTCTCATCGCGGTCATGTCCGATAGCAGTAATGACAGGCAACTGGAACTGCGCCACGATACGAGCCAACTGAAGTGCATCAAATCCCGACAAGTCGGTAGAAGCACCACCTCCTCTTGTGATTACCACACAATCGAAATCATCGAGTCTTTCATTCACTTTTTCGAGTGCGGCTATAACACTGTTTTCCACAGTCTCTCCCTGCATAACAGCAGGGAACAACTCGGTATGAAAACAATAACCATATTCATTGTCCTCCAATTGCCGACTAAAGTCGCCATATCCGGCTGCTGTTGCGCTTGAAATGACTGCGATACGTTGAGCAAAGAGAGGGAAAGACAAGTTTCTGTTATCATCGAAGATACCCTCCTCCTTCAGAATGCGTATTATCTCAGCCCGTTTACGCACCATGTCGCCAAGGGTGAAGGTAGGGTCTATGTCATTCACTATCCAGGAAAAGCCGAAATTCTCGTGAAAGTTGGCCTTCACCTTCAACAAAAGTTTCATTCCACTCGCAAGGGGTTGCCCGGCGACTCTTTGAAAATAAGGTCTGAGCACACTCCACTTATTTCGCCAGCACCTTGCCGATGCCCTTGCCACAGTGGTATTGGTGTTCTCCCCTCTCTGTATGAGTTCCATATAGCAATGCCCCCCTCTTTCGTTCACATCAGCCAACTCGGCCATCACCCAGTATTCCTCATACAACGTGGTGTTGAGCACATCACTTACCAGTTGATTGAGTTCGAGCAAAGAAAGAGCATTGTTCGCAATGGAAGGTTCATCAAAAGTCGGATGTCTCATGTGTAGTATCGTTTTTTCTGCCTATAATGAGTGCTTTCTCAAAATCGGGTATTCCATATCCGAACACATTGTTCGGTTTTGTGTATAAATGACCGCTCTGTCGCACTATCTGTATGATTTCATGAGCGGTTTTCCCCCTGAGTGCCTGCCAAAGACAAGCCACCATACCCGTCATGATAGGTGT
>JAEEGL013642026.1_pt1 | contig 19544 bp, 20 predicted proteins | sample 9134231 | NCBI WGS metagenome assembly JAEEGL01 (sample SAMN16246548, study PRJNA631951) | gut metagenome | biome: gut microbiome; feature: rumen; material: fiber-attached | host: Bos | place: Iran: Karaj | collected 2018-10 | reverse complement strand
CTGGTCGAGCTTCATGTTGACCTTAAGAAGAGACTGGTTACTCTCGTTAAGCCTTGCTTCGTCGGCTTTCGTGTCATTCTTGTTCGACCTGACGCTGTTAACGATAAAAGTCACAATAGCGATCAGGAGCATAAGGCCACTGAACACAAGTGCAATAATGCTTACAGGATCCATGTCATACCTCCGGCAGTCCGGTAGCTATGCTTGTCAGAAGAGACAAGATAGCAGCTAAGAGTGAAGCGGATCCGACTACGAGCCAGTTCACCTCTTCTATGAGAGCTGTGGTACCGATCGCAGCGATAGCGGTCTGACAGAAAGTCTTCAAGGCTCTAATGCCTGCAGCTTTCCAAAAGTCAGCGCTTACGAGTTCATTCTTAATTCTTTCCATGACGTTTTCCTCCTTAGTCGGTTTCTTCTTCTTCGGTCTCGTCGACCTTAAGATCTCTGATATCCAAAAGTTCATCTATCTTCTTGAGATATTCTTCCTGGGCAGCGCGGATCTCCGCGATATTGTCCTGGATAGTGTTTCTCAATAAGTGCGAAGCGGTTTGTCCGGGATGGTTGACCTCAAGGCCGTACTCGATCCCTGTTGACTTGTCGTAGAGCTTCTTCGCGTTCTTCGGATAGATTGAGTGCGGAGCGGTACCGAACTCGATCCAGTGCGGGTTAGCTCTCGACGGCTGTTTGTTCTTTGCTCGTACCTTCTGCCAGCCGTAGAATCCGAAGTCCAAAGTAGGCTGACCGGTAAACTTATCAATTCGCTTCCAGGAAGCGACGTGGTTCTTCAGGTTGTTGGTCCTTACAGGAAGGTCTGCCTTGAGCTTTTTTCGGAGGACCTTAGCAGAGGCGCCGAGAGCTTCTTTGGAAAGCTTCTCGATAGCCTTCTTTGTCTCCGTCGAAGTCTCAAGATACTTAACGCAAGACGATATTTCGCCTTTCTTGTAACTGAATAGCGTCCTGGCTGCAGGATCTGACTGAGCGTCAAAAGCCATAAGTCCTCCTTTCTCCCTCGAAAAGATAAGCAGGCTCCGAAGAACCTGCTTATCCAGCGGCTTGATCGCCGGTCCGAGGAGGGCATAGTTAAGGATCCGGCATCCGGAGACTGTTATACTTCTCTTCTGCCGAATTACGCATTCGCGTCAATTCTGACGCGATCTCTTCTCCTGTTTCGGCCTGTGCTATGACTTCCGCCTGTCTGCTGATAAGTTCAGCTTGCAGCTCGATCACAGTGCAGAGGCCTTCTATGAGTTCAAGGTTTGTCAATCCTCTGCCTCCGCATCAGGCTTATCCGGGAATGTGATGTTAAAAGGGAATCCCGGCTGTTCCGGAATGTCTCTTAAGTCCTGTCTGTACTTCGCCCAGGCGCCTGCAAGAACATCTCCGAGTTTCTTCAGGAATGAGAGCCAAGCTGTAAAAGTGGATCCCGAAGGAGCTACAAGGCCGAGCCTGTCGAATGCGAGCTCGTTGTCTGATTCCTCGAGAAGCTTGTTACGGATCAGGCGGGCAAACATTGCTGCATCCTCTTCGTTCTGTTCTTCGCACGCTACCTCGTAGCGCTCCTGAAAGAATTCCATAGTCTCGGCTCTTCTCTGTGCTTCCAGAGCTTCAGCCTTTGCGAGGCGCTTATAAGTATTATCCTTCATTGAATGATTCCTCCAATCGTTTGAAATATTCTTTCATCCGTTGGCGTTCGAAGAACGTATCGCCTCTGGATGCGTTAGCTAAAAATGATTCAAGTGATTCTCTGGCCGTTCCCGGCCGATATTCACCTGTCTTTTCTTTGGCAAGGAGTTTCTTAAGCTTTCGCCTGCACTTGCCGTGTTTTCGTTTGCTCATCCTTCTTAAGATCTTCCCTGAAGGCATGATGTAGAAGTGCCACTGCAGAAGGATAATTCCCTGCTGTAACGGATAGAGCGCTGTTTTCTTATTGAGTTCCAGGCCTAACTTCTCGAGCCTTGTTCTTATCTCTTCCCGGCACATCTTCAGGTATTCCTTATCCGGATGTATCAGAACGAAATCATCCATATAACGGATGTAGTATTTTATGTGCAGCTGCTCTTTGATGTAGTGATCCATGTCGTCAAGAACAGCCAGAGCGACGAGCTGACTTACTTGAGATCCTAAGCCTATTCCGCGATCTCCGCCGAACGAGTCAACGATCTCGCAGGCTCTTTCTGCTATCTGAGGATCCTTAACGCGTTTCCTGATAGCCTGTTTTGCTACGTCGTGACGGATAGATGGGAAATAGTGCCTGATATCGCACTTCAATACCCATCCTTCCCGGCCGTATTCGCGGTTGTATCTCCTTAAGTGCTTCGTGAAGTTGTTAAGAGTGTAGTCTACGCCTCTGCCCTTGAGGCAGGCGCAGTTATCATGAATAAACGACCGAGTCATGTCCTGGTACAGACCGTTATCACACAAGGCTCTCTGAAATTGTCTGTCCTTAAGCCTTGTTGCGACTATTTCTCTCGTTTTCGGTTCGTGTACCGTGAACCTCTGATATCTGTCTATCTCGTAGGTACCGGTTAACAGCTGTTCGCGGGGCTTCACGGTATTCTTAAGACCGTTGCACTCATAACCTACTACGCTGTCTTTCCATCTTACATTTCTGCAGCTCTTAACAAGTCCTTTATATAAGCTGTCAAAGCTTATCGCTTCTTCGTATGACATAAATAAAACAGGCGCTGATAGAAGGACTGTCTTAAGAAGACACCTTCGTCGCCTGCAGGTTTCGCTCCTTTCAGAGTCAGGATAGTCACTCCTTGTGTGAGTTGCGCTGCTTTGGTCTGCTATGGACTACTTGAAACTGGCTTATCTCACAATCGGGAGCGACGCCGATGTTCGTGTTGTACGCGTTGTTGTTGTTCAGAGAACCGTCTGTGTTCACGTTACGCACATTGTTGGCGTTGGACGGATTAGGCGAACGGAGCCACGCGTTGCGTGCTTGATAGCGACTACCCTTTTGACATGTATTTGTCTTTGTCGGATCTCTCCCATGATTTTAGGAGCTGTTCTAACTCCATGATGAGCTTCGTCCAGTGCTCCGCCTGTCTTCCGGATATATAGTTTGCGAGATATACATCCTCGATCAGGTCGACGAGAGCTTCGAGATGTGCGTATGCTTCTATCTGCTGGCTTGCGCGGTACCGGTATTCGATGTCCCTCGTAACGGAATCCGTCACGAAGGTCGCGTTCGCTCTCTTGATACAGCTGCACGCGCTTCTTATTTCCGTCTGGATCGGTGACGCATATAGCCATCTTGTGCTCTTTGGAAAGTATTTCTCGTTCTTCAGTATAGCGAGGGTATATCGTTTCAATACCCTCGCCTTATAAAGAACCTGAAGCTTACCCTTTTGTCTGTCTCCTACTCTTACACTCATGGGAAGTCCTTTTGGATCGCGCCTACCGGCGCGGATTTTTCGATTAGCCGATTAAACAAGCGGGAGCGACGCCGAAAGTCGCGTTGTACGCGCCGCTGCCGTTCAGAGAACCGTCTGTGTCCACGAGACGCACACCGTTGGCGCCGGACGGAAAAGGCGAACGGAGCCACGCGTAGCGTGCTGTGCCTCCCTTGTCGCGCTTGATCTTTTCGGCCTGCGTTGTTCCGTCATAGTAGTCAAGGAGCTCGCCGTCCTTATAGGATGTGCTGTCCCAGGTGCCGTAGATCTCAGGTCTTGAAAGAACGAAGAACTTGTCCTCGAGATCATAGACTGTATTCTTGGCCTGCTCTGTACCGTCGAGGCTGTCTACTTCAAAAACGCTGTTCGTTCTATAAGGGATCTTAGCAGTAAGAACAGCGCCCAGGAAGTCGTCTCCCATTCCGTGAAGGAATCCTGCATAAGCCTTGTCATTAGACGTATGCCAGGACGGAGCTTTGTCGAACTTGTTCGTAGCTGCCCAGACCTGTCCGAGCTTTGCGTCAGAGTTGAGCCACTGTCTGAGAGCAGACTGTGCATAATTGTTCGAGCCGTAAAGAACTCTCTGACCACAGTTAAGATCCTCATCTGAAGATGTTGTTGCGTCGACAGTTCCGAGACAAGTTCCGGCAGTTCCGGAAGTGATAACAACGTCAGACTCGATAAGATCTGCAGCAAGAGCTCCCGGATGTGAATATGTGGAGATCTTGCAGGAAGTCAGAGGCGTGCCGTTAGAAACTACGCCGATCGATACGATACCGCCGGCAGGAACGCTCTCTGCAAGAGTGAACTGATATGTATCTGCAAGAACTGCAGAAGCAGCAAGGTTCCAAACAAAGTTATATGTTCCTGCAGGAAGAGCCTCCGAACAATACCAGAGCGCTTCTGATGCGTCGAAAACAACTGCCTTATAGGATCCTGAAGAGATCGAATATACATACTTTGTCTCAATGAGCATTGAGTGTGTGTAGTGAGGATCTGCAGGACCTACAGAGTCGCTGTCGTGGTCTCTTACTACGAAGATGATCGAGTCAGCTGTTTCTGCTACGATAATCTTATCTCCCTCTGCAGCTGTTCCGGTTGTAGTGATACCGTACTCAGCCAGGAGAATAATATTGTCGTGTTCGTCTCTCCACTCGTCTCCGTCGAATGTTGCTTCGTAGTGGCCGTCGTGAGCTTCGCCGACCTTATGGACGAATGTCTCTTCCACGATCGTTGCAGCTGTAACGCCTGTGTTGTGATCGCCTACGCTGATAGAGATCTGAGTCTCCTTCGGAACTTCAAACTCGGATCCGACTGGGAAAAGGATCGGGCCGAGGCCGTTCCTGATAGCATATTTGATATCATCCCAGCTCTTAATAGACATCATGGTATCGACGCGAGCTGTATGTGTAACGCCGTCCTTGTCTACTACATAGATAGTGGCACCTGTTTCGGTCTGCTCTACCCATGCGTTAATGTTGTCTACAGCAATAAAAGCATCTACAAGAGACTTGAACTCGTCAGAGCTTGTGACCTTGCCTTCGCTGTAGGCTGTGTCTCTGCAGTTAACGTAGAAGATCTGGGAAGACAGGAGCGAACCGCCCTGGTAAATTCCGATCTCCGCTACAACGATTCCGGCAACGGCAAGAACCTGAGCTGTGAGCTCTGCCATGATCTTACCATCCTCGATCGTGCAGTCGTTAACGACCTGTGTTCCGTCCGGCTTAGTTGCCTGGAGCCTTGCGACAGCTCCTTCGGGGATCTCCATAGGCAGTCCTAAGTTGAGCGGTTCGATCTCGACAAAACGGCTGTCCTGATCTCCGCGCTTTGCGAAAATCCTTACAGGTATCGTTTCCCTGCCGAAATCAAGAGGAATTGTAGCTAAAATGTTCATTTTAAGCCTCCTTATTTATTTTCGTTTAATAAACTCCAAATACGTTACATATCCAGCCGTCTGACGACTTGTTTCCGACAGTCAGCGTCGCCGTGGATCCTGAATACTTAAGTTTGAATACGATGTAGTCAGCCTCGTCTGATATACAGAAGTTCTGGTCCGACGTGGTTAACAGAGCTTTCGGGATCGTCATGGTAATAAAGGATCCTCCGGAATGCACATGAGCTACAACGATATACATGTTGTAGTCTCCGTAGTTGAATGTTGTGCTTCCGCTGCTTAAGGATCCTGTATAAAGATCCTGAACCTGCTCGGAAGCTTTGACCTTCTTAAATGTTCCGACTCCGTTCTGTCCGGAAAGATTGATCGAGACGTTTCCGTTAGCGTCATAAGTGTTTACGGTACCGTCTCCTGCGCTTCCCGCGAACATCTCGGCCCTTGTGTTTCCGTTACTGTCTTTGATGTTGACGAAACCGCTGTTATAACCGTTATTACCTGCTCTGACAGTTAAGTTCCCGGCGTTGTTCTTGAGTTCCATCTCTCCGCCGGCCGAACCTGCCCACATTCCGCCTATATAGGTCTTCGACGGATTCGAAAGCCAGAGGTGTCCTTCTCCGTTCCAGGAATAGAGCTGCGCTCGCGCACTTCCATCCGGATCTCTCAGCTGGATCCTTCCGCCTTCCTTTTCTCCTCTTAAGTAGACTAAGATCGTCTGATCTTCACCTTTTCGGAGATAGAGCGAAGCGCCGTTATGAGCTCCGTCCGTGAAAGACCAGATATCTGCAACGATATGCTGGTTAAGGTCCTTAAGCGAGATCCTTCGGTCTGCTAAGAACTGGTTATTCTCGTTCGGGAAGCCGTTAACGCTTACAGATCTTCTCATTCTGTCTATGAACATGATCGGGATGCCGATCATTACGGTAAGGTTGTAAGTCGTGGCTCCTATCGCATCCGTAAGTTTGACCTGGACATTCCATTCCTTTGTCTTATCCAAAGTCATTGTCGACACTACGCCGTCTACAGCTGATATCCATGCCCCATAGGTACCGGCGCCCACTTCCTTATATCTGTACTGGATAGTAAGAGTGTTATGGCCGTCCAGATAAGAAGACGTACTGTTAACCGTGAGATATGTCTCGTCGTAGTAGTTGTTCTTTCTTACCAGGCTGATTACAGCTGTAGGCAGCTTCCACTCGAGCATCGAGATTGGGAGCGTGACCTGAGTTATGTTTCCTCTGGAGTCCTTCAGGGCAACAGTCGCATCGAGATCCACGGAAGAGTTTATCGTTCCGAAGTCTATCGTCTTGTTGCTCTGTGTTGTTCCGGAGAGTGCCAGCGTCTGAGCTACGCCGTTAACTGTAACCTTTACCTCCACAAGGGTTGCGAACTTGAGAGCTGTCAAAGTTGAGAACTCAAACCGAACCGTCGACTGTCCTTCGATTATCTTCTGGTCGTCTCCGGTAATAGCTAATGTCGTAGCGTTCGTGTCCTTATAAGAAGGGCCTGTTATCGTAGGCATAGCGTTAACGACCGAGAAGACTTTCGTTACGCTCGAATAATATGTAGAGCCTCCGAGAACGGTCTTGATAATGAAGTAGACCGTCTTCTGGTTGCTTGTCGTCGTGGCGCCGAGCAGAACATTTCTCTCTGCAGCTGACAAGCTGAACGTATAGCTGCTCCCGGACTTATCAATATCTCTGTAAGAGATGTTGTCCGTGGTTCCGTCGAAACTGATGCAGGCCTGCAGCGTTGTAGCTGCAGATCCTGCAGGGTTGGAATACTGGAGAACAGGGTTGTCCGTGTCGTTAAAGTTCGGAGCACTCGTGATCTCCGCTTTTCGCGGAATATCCGAGAGCTTGACCGTGAAGCCGTTCGTGTTTGAAGAAAATCTATCATGCGAGATAGAAGAGGAAACATATATGCTCTTCTTTCCGTCTGCGCCGTGATCGATCGTAAGGTACTTGCTGAACAGGACTGTATCACTATTGTACTTGATCTCCTGCGAGGGGCTGATGCTCTGGGAGTATTGTGTGCCATCGATAGTGCAGTAGCATGTTCCGGATCCGTATGTCTTATATCCGGTATTTGTACGCCAGGCGATTACCCAGACATGGACATAGGAAGTATTATTGGCTATGTCCGTAGATATCTCGTCGACATGGATATCGTACTTAATGTACTGATTACTTGTCGAAAAATAAGGCGATGTAGCCATTAGTCTTCCTCCTATACTACTGATACAAGACCGATTCCGTCATTTACAAGCTGGTCGTTCTCGTCGTAGATCTCTATCGGTATGAAGCGCAGCTTGTTGCAGAGTGTGATCTCCTCTTCTACTACTGACTTCTTCTGATGGAATTCGTCTTCGTTTACCCAGAAGAGCTTGTTGTCCTGGGCATCATATCCGGCGAATCCGTCTGTTGTATTTACTACGATGTAGAAGCCGTCTGCTCCATACATCTTCAGACCGTTATTATCGAGAGTTGCGATCAGCGTGTTCGCTGCATCGTAGACCTCAAGTAAACCGTTCTGGTTAAGGTTAGAGCCGAGCCTTAAGGTTCCGCCCTTGATAAGTTCTGCAGAAAGCTGGCCTGTAGTAATGAAATCTGCCACGATCTCGCCGTTCTGCGTGATCGCGGTCTCGTATGGTCCGTTTATGCCGTTTCTGGAGAAGCCTAAGCCTCCGGAATTCCACCTCCAGACCTTAACAGCTGCATCCATTGTAGGAGCGTCCATGATAAGGATCTCCTGAGGCATTTCTTCAGGGTTAAGAACAACATATCCGCCCGAGTGACCTGTAATAAGGCTTGTAGCATTAGCGATAGCCTCTTCCAGATCTATCGCTGCTTTGTTCTGCGAATTCTTAACATCGCTCTTAAGAGCTGCTATCTCTTTCTCCTGTTTGTTAACAGTGTCAGCGAAGGAACTCTTTGCATCTCCTAAAGTCATGCTCGTGTATCGTTCCAGAATGCTGTCGTAGACCGTCTTTATGACCTTTGTCTTGACGTTTATTCCGTACTTAGTGAACTTAACTGTTACGGTATCACAAAGGCTGACTCGTTCGAGTACGGCATAGTCCTTGTATTCTTCTGTCTGCCAGAGCTGCACGAACGAGATCGTGACGTTGACCTTCGGTGTTACGAGATCGTTTGCATCGATGTAAGCATTCGCGTAACCTCTTAAGGCTTCCTCTGTAGGAACGACACCATTTCCGAACTTATCAGATAAGTCGAGCATGAAGCATCTGTCATAACCTATAACAGGATCCTCAAGCTCGATTACTTTCTCCGTGAGATAGAGATATCTTTCTTCGGTCGTTCCTTCGTTGTCGACTGTGTACTTCGCAAAAGGCATAACGCAGGAATAAGAGCCGTCTATGTTCTTATCCTGCTTGATGTCTGTTAAGTTCTTTCCGTATTCGATCGAGATATCATTGTCGACTCCGCGCTCGTTGTGGAGTTTAATAACGAAGTTGTCGAACTCATACTCTCCTCCGAACCTGTCGAGAATGGATCCTTCACGGCCTCCGAGCAGGCTCCTGACGGTAAGCGGTTCTGCTATCTCCATATCGTGTGTGGTTGCAATATCAGACCACGCTGTGAAGTCGTGAGTCAGCGGAGTGTCAGAAAGAGCGTGTGTTATAGCGTTCTGTGGAGAAGCGTTATCGACCTTGAATCCCATCAAGGGCAGGCCGTTTAATCTGTAGCTGATGTGCTCCGCATAATAAGTGACAATACCGTTAAGAGGCTTCGAGCTGTTTTTGATCTGGAACAGCTGCGGATCGGACTTATCGTCCGGCTTGGTCTTAACGATAGCGCCTTCCTCAAGATATTCCGCGAGCTGGCCTGTGACAGGATAAGTAAACGTCAGTTCGAAGCAGCCGTTTCTCTCCTGGGTAACAGGCGCCGTCAGGATCTCCGTAAGAAAACCTATTCCGTTATTATTGAACACTGTAGCGTCTTTAGAATACAAAATAGGGATCATAAGCTGTTCCACCTCGGTATGATCTCCACCGCGTCGACCAGTCCGGTCCACGTGATGTAATTCCTGCCCGGCTCAAGCTCCGGGAATGCTGCAGAGGACATCTTGCTGTTCTGAAGAACTGAATCCTTGAAACAGTTCATAGCCTCCGAATCGATCTCGATGTATTCGTCTACATCTGAGAAGAAAAACGAGCGACTGTTTATCGACAGCGTTATCGTTCCGGATCCTGTGATCTTGATGTAAGGCTTCGAGCTGTAAAACTCGGGATTGTTCAAAGTGTCGTAGTCAGTAAGCACGACAGGCTTCTTTCCTTCAAGAGAATATTTATAAGGCTTACAGTTAAATGTAAGGTTTAAGGATCCCACCTGTTTGAGCTGCTGCTCAAGATTGACCTCGCCCGAGTATGAAGCAAGGCGATAGTAGTCAGGATCGTAGCTGTCCCAGAGCTCGTGATATCCGGGACTCGCAAGAAGCCATCCTTTTATTAAGTGTGTGAGCTTATCCCATCCGTAAGGCGACGTGTCAAGAATATTCATCTTATAAGGGATGTTTATATTCTTGTATCTGCCGTTATCCAGGACAAGGTCCCCGGAGCGACCGGGAACGGATATATAAGATATATCCCTCTCGGCGCCCTTGAAAGAACCTTTTGACACTACATACAGGAACAGATCGAGAGAGCTCTCGCCGTTAAACATTAAGTAAGGAAATGTTTCTTTCATTACCAGATCTCTCCCTTCCTCTTGATCTTCTCTTCAATGCGTTCGAGCATGTCGTCAACGAACGCATCCATATCCTCAGGCTTTGTTCCGTCGAGTCTTTCGACGTAGACGGCCTTTTCGCCGAGTGTTACATAGACATTAACTACCTTCTGCTGGCTCTGGCCTTCCTTCTTTTCGGAATATTCCTTGTTCTCCGATTCAGTAAGGACACGCTCGCCCTTATGCAGGAGTGCCGGGAACTCGTCGTAAGGTACGTATTCCATACCTACACGGAGTCTGCTCAGAGTATTAAGGTGGAATCCCTTACCTCCGACTCCCGGTACCCAGTCAGGGATCTTGATCTTATTGATTCCCTGAATGAACTTGTTAATTCCGTCGATTATCCAGTTAACAGGTGTCTTAAACACGTTCTTAATGCCTTCCCAGAGGTTAGCGAAGAACGTCTTTATGTTTTCGAAAGCCGTCTTTATCGGAGCGACAAATTTATCCTTGATAAAGTCGACGCATACCTTAAACGCATCGATTACCTTCTGAACGATACCGATAATAAACTCTATCGCCTTTCCGAATACCGTACTTATTACGGTAGCGATGGCCTTGAACGCTGCCGTAAGAGGCGGAAGGATCACGCTCGTTATAGTTTTAAGTAAGCTCATGATCGGAGGCAGGAGAACCTTCAGGATCTCCGCAAGCGGTTCCAGAATTATCATGAGCAAGTCGAGAATAGGCTCCAAGATCGGCATCAGGGCCTCAAGCAGGCTCATGATTACCGGGAGGACTGCCTCTATGATCTCCGTAATGATCGGCAAGAGCAAATTTATCAGCTCGATCAGTATAGGCAGGAACATCTCGATTATTTTCATAATCACAGGGAGCAGCATATTTAACAGCTGTGTGATTACAGGAAGGACCTGCTGAATGATCTCGACAAATAAAGGCATGAGCTGATTTATCAGGTCGAGGATCACAGGCAGGATCATATCTATAATTTCCAGGAATATAGGCAAAAGCATATTCAGGAAATCAATTACTACAGGCAGGATGGCCTGTATGATCTCAAGCAAAGGTGGTAACAGTGCCTGCAATATAGAAATTATTGCCGGTAATACAGACTGCAATATCTGGCTGAATATAGGCATCAGGCCTTCAAGCAACTGTGTGATTATCGGCAGGAGCTCCTGGACTATCTGAACTATGAACGGCATCAGCTGACTTATAAGGTCTATGATGACCGGCAAGATGTTCGAGATTACAGTCTCCAGTACCGGCAGTAAGGCTTCGAGCAAGTCGAAAATGACAGGCAGCAAGTCTTCCGCGATTCCGAAGAGCTGAGGGAGCAGACCGTTAAACAATTTCTCTAACACAGGAGCAAGTCTCTGGATAAGAGCCTGCAGCTGCGGGATGTGGTCGATAATAAAGTTCAGGAATGTTGTTACAAGAGGCATTACGACAGAACCTAACGAGTTCATGGCGCCCTGGAACGACTTTTTGACCGTGTCCATAGCGTCAGTCATTTCTACGCCTGCATCGATCGCTTCGTCAGTCATTACCATGCCGAGTTCGTGAGCTCTGTCTCGGAGGTTCGCCGTTTCTTCAGCTGTAGCATTAAGCAGCGGAGCGAGTTCCTGCCCGCCCTTGCCAAAGAGAGTAGTCGCAAGCGCTGCACGTTCCGTGGTATCTCCCATCTCCTGCATGCGCTCGATCGTAAGAGCAAAGATGTCTTCCCTGCTCATTGTCTTCAACTGTTCTTCGGTAATGCCCAGCTGCGCGAACGCTTCGACCGCGCCCTTTGAGCCGTTAGCAGCGGCGCCGATCTCGGTCGTGAGCTTCTTAAAAGAAGACTGCATGGAATTGATCTCCATGCCATTCTGGGAGAGCACGTAGGTCCATTCCTGGAATGACTCACGGCTCAATCCGACTTTCTGGCTCATCTTGTCGATATTATCCGCTGTTGCAGCGGTATCTGTAGCCATTTTGTATGCAGCAGTGCCTACAGCTGCGGCTCCTGCCACTACGGCGGTACCGACAGCTGCTGCACCCTTAGCAATAGTTCCAAATGCAGAACCGACCTTTGAACCGCTCTTCTCTGCTTTTTCTGTTGTAGTGTCGATACTCTTATTCGCCTGGGTATTATCGATCAGGATGGTACCGAACAAAGATAAAATGCTGGCCATTAGTCGCGTCCTTTCTGATCGGCTGCTATGATAGGCGCGAACTCCGCCTGTATTTCTTCAGCCGTCCTTTTCTTAAGCGAAATAGGCGATTTATTGTCCTTTTTCATGGTCTTATTCAAGAATTCGCCGTATTCCATTACTTCTTCGCCATTCATCTTGGCGACAGCGTAATTAGCAAGCCAGAGCGGGAACAGTCTTCTTTCAAGTTCCTGCTCGAGCTCTTCTTGTTCTTTTTTCTCCGCATAGGAAAGCAGCTCACCGAGTGCCGAAAGTGGAAGAGACTCGATGAGCTGCCAGTCATAATATTTGTGAAGTAAGCTTATTGTCCTTGCTCGACTTTCTTCCGCAAGGCATTGCTGAAAAAACGTCTCGCGCCTTCGTCATTGATTAACTCCTCAAGGAATTCGAAAGCGTCGAGCTGTTCAGCTTCTTCGATAGGGATGTTCTTGTACTTAGATGCAAGAACCGGGATATCGTCAGCGATCTTTCCGAGCTGGGGAGCGAGTTCCGCGATGCAGAGCACACCGATCTCGCCGACCTTTTCAGGATCCAGTTCTCTTACTGCTTCTTCAGAAGTGGAAACTGCAGAGAACAGATCGGCCGTCTTCAGGATCTCGATTACCGGTTTGATATCCAGTTTTGCGATCATTTTGAAAAGAACAGGCATTGTGCCGATAGATAACATAATTGGTTCCTCCTCGAATCAATACTTATCAAGTCAATGTGTTCGTGACAGGCTGATTAGCGAAACTGTCTACTGTCTGACCGTTAGCGCCCTTCAGAGTTCCCTTTGTGTAGGAAACTGTGACTGTCTTGCTGGCAGAGAGTGTAGCAACTGTAAGAACTACAGTCTTAGCATCTCCGACCTTGATAGCAGCTGCAGATACAGCCTTCGTAGAATCGCTCATAAGGACCGCAAAGTCTGTATAAGCGATCGTTGTGTCGTCGATCTCCTCGTTGAAAGTAACCTCTACCGAAGTAGAAGAAGCTGTCTTTGCCTGTGCCAGGATAGGTGCAGCATAAGTAGAAACTTCTTCGACCTTCCAGAGATCTCCATCGAGGTCTGTGTGAGGATAATGAGCAAGGAACTCGAGAGCGAGCTCACCCTCTGCCTTCTGAACAGCCTTGAAGCCCAAGCCTGTCTCGTGCATAGCGTTATAGATGGTGATCTTCTTGTACTCTCCGCCGATCGTTCTGCAGAACATTGTAATGTTCTTAAGGTAATTGCTGACTGCAATATAACCTGTAGCAGGATTCTTGACCGTCTTACCCGCATCTGCACCGACTGCAGCAGTAGGAACAGAAGAAGCAAGATTCTCCTGAGTGAGTCCGATCGTTGTAACCTTAAGGGAAGCGCCCTGCTCTTCGATGACCTGCATGCCGGCAGTCTTGCCGTGTCTGCCATCGAACTCGATATCACGGACAGAAACAGTAGCTGCGAATTCGCCGCCGCCTCTTGTCGGAGCGAGTACCTTCTGGTCGACTTCACCGTAGTTAAGGTAGATAATACCTTCGTCGATCTGGATCGATTCGATCTGTTTTGTAGTCAAATTCGTAACCATGACTTTTACTCCTTAGTTATAAAATATTCTGGCGGACCATGATGTTCTCCTGTGGCACAGGTCGAACTCTGCTTCCGTCCTATCGTCTTGGCTTTCAAAGCCAATGTGTGCTCCGAACTTCCCCGGAACAAAGATGACTTTATTCGTCAGTCCGTTACGGAGAGCGTCGCACAATCCTTCAAGCTGTTCTGTCGCTTTGGGATCCTTCTCGTCGGCCCAGAGGTCGATGTAGAAGCTCGTCCAGTCGCCGTCGTCAAGATCTGTTATGTGGATCCCGCTTATAACGCCGTAAGGATAGACGGTATCTTTCGTCTTCGCTTCCTCGTAGTAAGTAGGGTTCACGATCTTGTTAACTTCTTTCGACAGTTCAGCGATAAAATCCGAGGTGTTGTACATGTTCGCCTCCTACGCATCACTGACGAGAGACTGAGCTATGATCTCCAGGCACTCGTTGTCGACCGGATATGTACGAATGATTCGATACATAGCTCCTTCGAACTCGAAGTGTGTCTGCTTCGCATAGTCGATCTCTTTAATCTCGACACAGAGCTCCGGGCGATAGCCTTGAGCCTGCGCCTGATAGAATTCGTTCCTCTTGACTCCTTTGGAATTACAGAAGACAAGGACTTTCTGGTATGTCTTGTAGGGTTTGTTGAACTTGTCGACCTCTTCTTTTTCGGTACATAAGTAACCAACATCCTTAAAAAGCATACTAAGTCAGTCCTTCCTTCTTGTATTCGTTAGTGAGCTGCAAGTGACGCTTGATCGCTTCGTAGCTTTCTGCGTACTTCTCTGCATCAGGGTTATCCAGGCCGGACTTAGCCTTACAGTAAGTCCTTACCGCGTTCCTGATGTTAGGATCGCTCTCGTCGTAGACCTTTTCCGGAACTAAGCCGGCCAGAACGAGGTCAGCTCTCGCTTCCTCGATCAGGTCGGCTATTTCATCGTCCAGATAAACGTGGCTGATGCGCAAGGCTGTACGAATCTTCAGAATGTACTGCTCTGATATGTTGTTCGTCATCCTTGCACCTCCTTAGGTCATCAAGATGTAGCCTTAATGATCTTTACGAATGCCTCGGTAGCCTTGATGGCGCCGTCGAACATAGCGCAGCCGAGGAAGTCGTAGCTGTTCTCACGAACTACGAACTCGGATGTAACTGTGATGTCCTCAGGCATGTTGCCTACGTAGCCTTCCTCGAGGTTGCAGAGGTAAGCTTCGTGGTCGAGAACTCTGCTGTCGTAAGAAACAGGGTAGCCGTCTACGTAATACTTACCGCCCTCGCGTGTTACGAGGTTGTTCTTGCCGATGTTCATGAGAGGCTTGAAGTCAGAGAAGAATGTCTTTCTGCTCATTATCCACTCAGCGCCGTCGTCATAGCCGCCGCCCAAGAGAGCTACAGCGCCCTCAACGTCGTCTTCGTCAAGGTCTGCAGCAAGAGCGACTGTGATGGAGTTTGTAGCGCTCCATGTGATGCTGTCGATACCCTCAGGCTGAGAAGAACCAGTACCGAAGAGGATGTAGTTTGTGATCTTGTCTGCGATAGACTTAGCAAGTCTCTTAACGAGCCAGTTTTCGAAAGCGTCGATAGCCATCTTCTCAACGGACTTGGAGATGGTAACGAGCTTTGTGATCTCGTAAGAGTCGAGTGTGATCTTTCCGAGAGTATCGGAAGAAGATGTGATCGTTGCGCCTTCTGTGTGGAGAGCAGCGTCATTGATCGTGCCTTCCTTAGGAATAGCGATTCCGCCGGGTACCTTCAAGAGCTCGATCTTCTCGAGGAAAGGACAATACTGTGTCAACTTCTCGATGATCTTGTTAACGGTAACTGTAGGAACAGCTGCGCCTGCAGAAGCTGCGCCGGTTGTCATAGCAGCTCTCTTCTCTGCATCAGAAAGAGGGAGCTTACGGATGGACTTGAGCCAGATGGAACGATACTCAGCGGATGCGAGAACGGACTCTCTGTCTTCTGTTACGGCGGGTGTAGCAGCGGGAGTAGCGACAACCTGAGCGGGTGTCTCGCCAGCTGCGATGCTGTTAGCAAGAGCTCTTCTGTTCTCGATCTGAGCCTTCTCTTCGGAAAGAGATCTGATCTCTGCCTCGATAGCCTTAAGATCAACTTCGCCATCGCCTTCAAGCTGGGAACGAAGCTCTGCCATACGTGTGTTGATTTCCTGTAATCTCTTCAACATAACTTTTTCTCCTTTATAAGAAAGTTTTTAATATGAGCTTCTGTCTAAGAACACGTTCCTCCAACGCTTTGAACTCCTTCTCGTGCTCCTCCGAGAAAAAGCTTCTTGCGACAGTTAAGCCGGTTTGGTCGTATGCGGGGAAGTCCACGCAAGAAACGTCGTACAGCTTCCTTATGGATCTGATCGTTCTTGTGTGAGTGTCAGGATCGTAGTCGTCCCCGTCGTCCGCTACGATAAAAGCAAAGCTCATCTTATCGATGAGTCCCTTCTTGATATCTCTATAGAGATTTACGTGCCTCTGATCCTCGACATCGAGATAAGCCTTGATGTCCATCTGGCTGTCGAGCACGTCATACTCGAGAGACTTGTTTTTTGTTCTTGCGAATACGGTCGAGTCGTTCTGGCCGTGGTTCCTGTTCAGGATGAAGTCAGACATGTCGCACTCCTTAAGAGCTGCAGGATCTATCTTCTCCTTGTACTGAACTCCATCAAACTCGAAGAGCACTGTCTCAGCATTGAAAACGATAGGTGTTCCGGTAACTACCATTAACTCGTCGTTTTCGCTGCGCTCGAGAGCTCTGAACGATGTGAACGCTCTGTATTCTCTTGCATTAGGAAGAAATGGCATCTTCGTCATCTCCTTTCTCGTCTTCTTCGTTGTCGTTATCTTTGGGTTTGTCGTCCTTGCCCTTGTCTTTGTCCTTGTTCTTACCGCTGCCAAGCTGATACTCGTCGGCCTTGTCTGCGTTAACCACGTTCAATGTCTGAACACGTCTCTTACCTTCGTTTCCGCCGATCGCCGGGAAGCCTAAAGTCGTAAGAGCCTGGTCGAGCTCTAAGGCGCCGATATTGGACAGGTACTGACAGACTGCAAGCTTGTCCTGAGTGCTTGCGAACTGGAGTTTGTTTCCTTCCACGCGGATCTCGTTTCCGTAGCCTCTTTCCTTGTCTGTGAAAAGAATGTTCGTAAATGCCTGCTGCAGCTGTGCGAAGAACGGCTTAAGTTCTCCGTCATAGAATGAGCCTTCCTCTTCCGGAGTGGCTTTGTTCTGAACTATCTTTTCGTTCGTGCCGAAGTAGTCATAGACTTCAGTCTTGACGTAGTCGAGCTGGCCTGTAGGAATAGGCTGCTGCTTATCATTGATCGGTGTGTACTTGTACTTGTTGTCAGTAACAATTACTCCGGAGCCGTTGTTCTCCATCTGCAGATTGTCTTTGACAAACTCATCCCTTCTGGCTTTCAGGTCTTCGTTCTTTGTTGTGGTCTGAACTTCCAGGATCCCTCGGATAATGGCAACAAGCTCGGCAAGTTTAGCCATGCTCTGATTGAATGTATTTGCCGTGTCTAATACCGGGCCGATCGCTCTGTTCTCTGATCCGAAAATGTCGTTCTCGTTGAACATTGAGCCTACATGTATGATCTCGGTATAAGGCAGGACGTATTTCTTTCCGCTCGCAAAGCTGAATCTGCAGAACAGGATCCCTTCCGCTTCCAGAAGTTCGACCTGGTTTGCATTGACGATATACATCGCCGAGAGCTTCGCCTTATCGTCAAAGACCGGATAGATAAATACGTTGTTGTAGAGCTTGTACTGTGTCGCAAGACGGTAATAGAACTTATATGCAGTGCTGTACGGATTTGGTCTGTACTGCATGATGTAATTCATCTCGTCTCGTACCGGATCTATTCGCCCGCCGTTGTAACGGATATGCTGCGGCTGTATGACCGCTGCTCTCCTGGCGAAAGAATGAACGGCTGCTCTGACGGTATCTACATCCCAAGCGTTGCCCGAGAAAGGAATAAACTGTGTCTGATAGGAATTAAGCAGCTTAAACTGTGAATATTCCTTATCGGGCTGCTTCTTTTTGCCGAAGATGGTCTCAAATAAGCCTCTTCTTTCCATTGTTTCTCCTTTCTCTTAGCCGACGTTATACATGTAGTCGTCGAAGTGTTTTACATAAATAACCCAGGCATTCAAAAGAGACACCGCACCGTCTATACGACGCTTTTCGGTGATCTTTACAGGCTGGATGTTATTCAGACCGCTCTTTTTGACAGCGGTATTTGAAAGACACCATGCCAGCATGGGATTTTTGTTGTAGTTAACTGTCTTGTCTGCGAGAGCTGCGCCCATCTCGCGCATAGGCTGAGACCACGTGAACGGTCCCTGCGCGACAGCTTCCATCTCGAAGCCGTTGTTTTTCATTTCGTCAACCCAGTAACCGGCGAGTGCTCGGTCGTAGCCTACCTTGACCGCATCGATCTTGTACTCGTCTCTCATCTGGCAGAACCACGCTGTCACGTCAGAGAAGTTGACTCGGTTGCCCTCACATATCCGGAGAAGACCACGATCGGCCCACAGTTTGTACGGTGCCTCTTGTGTGTTCTTCTCGTCGAGCTTGTCTATCCTCGCCTGCGGAAGGAAATACATCTGCAGAACGTAGACCATCTTGTCTCCCGGTTTTCTTATCAGGAGAGTTGCACATGTGAGGTCGGTCGTTGCTGACAAGTCGCAGCCTCCCAGTGCGTATGTGTTGTAGACCTCTTCCATCTCGAACGTCAGATCGCTCTTGATATCGTCGAACGACAGCCAGACGTTGCTCTCGTTCTCCCGGATGTTAAAGTCCTTGCAGAGGACTCCGGGAAGGTCTGCCGGATTGTTCTTGGCTCTCTCTACGAAGTTGGCGAGAGTCTTGAACTGCTTTATCTTTCCGAGTCCCGGATTCGCCTTAACCCACATAAGAGGATCCGTCCACTCGTCGCGCCTGTCTAATTCGTAGAGGATAGGAAGGAAGGTGTTATCGATCTTCTCTCCGTCCGCTACCTGGCAGGCGAACTCGTACATGTTGTCGAAGATGCACTCTCTTACGGTACCCGCCGTAGTAATCATGACTACCAAAGGCTGAGACCTGGAAGACGTGCTCTGCTTCATTACCTCGTAAAGGTTTCTGTCTCTGATCGCATGCAGCTCGTCGATAATGACTGCATGAGAGTTAAGACCGTCTAAAGTATTCGAGTCTGAAGCAAGCGCCTCGAATATAGAAGATGTCGCCGGAAAGTAGATGTCGTTGCGTCTTTTCTTAACGACAGCTCTCAGCTCCGGAGACTGTTTAACCATGTTGACCGCTTCGGTAAGAACTTTCTTAGCCTGGTCTTTCTTTGTTGCGACTGAGTAGATCTCAGCTGCGCCCTCGTAGTCTGCGATAAGCATGTAGAGAGCTATTCCGGAGAGCAGAGTCGACTTTCCGTTCTTACGTCCGCACAAGAACATCGTTTCCCGGAAGCGCCTGAAGCCTGTCTCCTTTTCTAACCATCCGAACAACAGCTGTATGAATGCCTTCTGGAACAGTTCGAGTTCCAGTGGAGCACCCATGACACCTTGAGACTGTTTGCAGAAGGTCTCAATAAAAGAGATCGGCCTCTCACCGATCTCTTCGTCAAAGTAATATTCAGAGGTAGGATCATCCATCTCCTCTACGAGCCTGCCATAAACTTTTAGGACTCTTCTGCTCGTCAGGATCTCGCCAGAAGAGATCTTCTGGTAATATTCCCGGACGTAATTCATCCGCGAGGCTGTACTCTCGGTTTAGTAGCGAATGGCATCAGCGCCTGACCGGCT
>JAEEGL016600883.1_pt1 | contig 19545 bp, 12 predicted proteins | sample 9134231 | NCBI WGS metagenome assembly JAEEGL01 (sample SAMN16246548, study PRJNA631951) | gut metagenome | biome: gut microbiome; feature: rumen; material: fiber-attached | host: Bos | place: Iran: Karaj | collected 2018-10 | reverse complement strand
TCTTATTACGACGTATGGTTTTCGCTCTGTTTTTTTTCTCTTCCTTATGCTTATCTACTTTTTCCTGACTCATTTGTACTTACCTCACTACTCAAGGATTTTATATTTTGAATAATCATATTCAAAAACCCAAGACAATATCTTAAAACAAACCCCTGTTTAAATCAAGAGTTATTTTACCTCGAAAGACTTTATGTTAACCACGTATCTTCATCTTGAAATCACGCTCAGCCTCACGTCTTGCATCCTTTTTCGCTATATCGGCTCTCTTATCATAGTTCTTCTTACCTCTGGCAAGCCCTATCTCTACCTTGACTTTACCATTCTTGAAGTAAACCTTCAGCGGCATAACTGTATAACCCTTCTGGGATGATGCCCCCTCCAGCTTCCTGATCTCAGCCTTATGGAGAAGAAGTTTCCTCACCCTGAGAGGATCCTTATTGAATATATTGCCCTTCTCATATGGGGTTATATTCATTTTATAAATGTAACATTCATTGTTATGGAATCCTACATAGGACTCCTTAATGCTACAGTTGCCCTGTCTCAGGGACTTAACTTCAGTACCAGCAAGCTCAATCCCTGCTTCATAAGTTTCTTCTATGAAATAGTCATGATATGCTTTTTTATTATTAGCTATTAATTTCTGTTGTGTATCCTTAGCCATATCAAACCTCTTTATACAAATTCAAATACAATGGCTCTTTCAGCCTTATCTGCATATACAACCTTGACATTTACTGTATCGCCAAGGCTATAAACCTTACCGGTTCTCTCCCCTACCATGGTCATATTCTCTTCATGATAGGAAAAATAATCATCTGTCATCTCAGCTATTCTGACCGTACCTTCAATGGTGGAAGGAAGCTCTACAAATATATTCAGATTCGAGAATCCTGAAATAATACCCTCGAACTCCTCTCCGATATGCTCAGAGATATATTCTATCATCTTCAGCTTTTCAACTTCTCTCTCAGCATCAACAGCTCTTCTTTCCTTAATAGAGTTGTCTTCAGCTACTCTTGGGAGAAGCTTGGAGTAATGTCTTACTCTGTCCTCATTCATTTCACCATGGAGATTCTCCTTGATGATCCTGTGTATCTGAAGATCCGGATATCTTCTTATTGGAGAAGTAAAATGTGCATAATACTTGCATGCTAATCCGAAATGTCCTATACACTGTGTAGAATATCTGGCCTGCTGCATGGATCTGAGTGTTATCTTGCTGAGAACCTGTTCATAAGGTTCACCCTCAATCTGCTTGAGCAGTTTCTGGAATTCCTTAGGATGTATATTGTCTCCACTGGTCTTAAGATAGATGCCGAAGTTCTTGGCAAATGTCTTAAGAGTTTCTATCTTATCTACTACAGGAGTTTCATGCACACGATACTCAAATGGAATATCTGCCCAGAAATACTCTTCTGCAACTGTTTCATTAGCTGCAAGCATGAAGTCCTCTATAAGCTTATGTGCGTCATTTCGTAGATATGGCTGCACATTTATAGGCTTATGATTCTCATCAACAGTGATCTTGGTCTCCGGAACATCAAAATCTACACCACCTCTGGCATATCTCTTAGCTCGGAGTATCTTCGACAGTTCATACATTTTATCAAACATCGGAAGCAGATAGTCGTATCTCTCCTGAAGTTCCTTCTGTCTGGCAACAGATTCACTAAGCGGTGAACCATCCGGCTCCTGACCGATAAGGATAGCAAAATCAGTATAGTTCATGCGCTCATTTACATTTATCACACCTTCAACTATCTCATGGGATACAACTGTTCCGGTGGAATCTATATCCATAACACAGGATAAAGTCAGTCTGTCCACATCATGGTTCAGAGAACAAATTCCATTAGATAACTTATGAGGAAGCATCGGAATAACGCTGTCGATCAGGTAATTACTTGTACCTCTCTCAAGAGCCTCTCTATCAAGTGGTGATGCCTCCTTGACATAATTAGTTACATCAGCTATATGAACTCCCAATCTGTAGATACCATCTACCATTTCAAGAGTAATTGCATCATCCAGATCCTTGGCATCTTCACCATCTATGGTAACTGTATTAATATCACGGAAGTCACGACGGCCCTTTAGATCATAAGGAGAAACCTCATCCGGAATACTCTTCAGCTGATCCTCAACCTCTTCTGGAAAATCGACAGGTATACCATAAGCCTTCACAACCTGAAGTATATCCGTTGAAGGATCATCTATATGTCCAAGTATTTCATCAATCTGGCCTTCAGGAGACTTCTTATTATCTCCATAAGAAGTAAGTGTGACCACTACTATATTACCTGTTACCGCTCCAGCACTGGCCGTACCTGGAATATAGATATCATCAGCGATCTTCTTATCATTTGGAACCACAAATCCGTAGCTTTCATTATCTCTGTAAACGCCGATAACCCTGTCAGTATTACGAGAAAGAATTCTCTCAATAACAGCTTCTTTTCTAGGGCCTCTCTGATATGATGATGGCTTGATCATAACTGTATCGCCCTGAAATGCCCCATTAGTATCTCTGGAAGCGATAAAGAAATCCTCATCATATCCCTCTACAGTAACAAAACCAAAACCACTCTTGTTACTATGATATAAACCTGTCAGAAGTCCCTTCTGCGGAAGCATATATCTATCTTTATTTGTCTTTACTATCTTGCCTTCCTTCTGAAGCTCATCAATAAGATTAATAAACTTGCCTTTATCCTCATCAGGAATCTCAAACCTTAAAATAAGGTCCTTAAGCTTTGCAGGCTTATAGTCCTTATCACTCATGAAATGAAGAAGTTCCTCAGATATCTTATCCATATATAAGGCATCTGAATCGATATTATCTATTTCTTCATATATATCTTTTATGCTACCCATTACTTTAACCCCTTCGTTATAAATCAACGCTACTGTAATATTATACAATAACAATAAAAAAATATCTCCACTAATTGCAAAAAAATAGGTGCTACGCTAAGCGAAGCACCTAAGATATTCTATAACCATCTTGAACTGAGTAATGCAGCAAGTATCATAAATACAGCACCAAGTATTGCTGTAACCCTCTGAATAACAGCTTCTTTAGAGTGCTTCTTGTTCTTGCTCCAGTATGTATCCACGCTACCGGTAAGGCTTCCTGTAAATCCGTTATCCTTACCTTCCTGAGATAAAACTATTATAGCAAGTGCTATTGCAACGATTATGAAAACTATTGTAAGTGCGATCTTCACAATTCATTCCTCCTAAAAATCATACTTTGAAATAATATCACACTATAATTCATAATGCAAGACGTTTTTTAAAAAAAGCATGTCGCTTACGACATGCTTTATATATCGACATACACTAAGTACATGCAGATACTCATTAACTTATCAGGAGTTATGCTCCTTCAAAGTCTTTGATGGATCCTTATCATCCTTATCAAACAATCCGGCGCCAATACCTACATAAGCACATGCACCTACACCTTGATTTCCAAAATCAGCTTCTACCTTACCGCCAAATCCTATAATTACGCAGAAAGATTTTCCACCTGATACAGCCTCCAGCTCTTCATCATCTAATGGTTCGTCAGATGATTTATGAGACTCAACGAGCTCGTCATAACTGAATTCACAGCCTGCATCTGCAGCAATTGGAGCAATAATACTATCGAAAACCTCCTTCTCATCACTCTTATCGCCGTTAAAGTCAGCCATAGCATCCTGAATCTTAGCTTGTATATCTTTATCTGTATTTACAAGATTTTGAAATTTTGAGATATTCTCCTTCATAAATTAGTCCTCCTAAATATATAGTATATCTATCAACACCATCATATGTTATACAAGCTATAACAGAAAGTATCGACATATATTTTATATGTGTTTCTTTTTAATAAAATACCCAACAATAAATGTCATACAAACTATCATGATTATTATCACCATGACAACAGGCATACTATCTCCAGTCTTCGCAGAAGTAGCCTTAAGATTATTATTCTTGGTTGTACTGGATTTTGTCGGAGTATTCGCGCCATTACCCGATGGTGTATCTCCCTTCTTATCCCCATTATCCGATGGTGTATCTTCTTTTTTGTCGTCTGGGTCTTCTTTATCAGAATCCTTATCCACTATATTAAATGTACTTTCAACACTTCCATCATCAAATACAAGGCTAATAGTATGCTTCCCTGCTGTCAGTTTCTCAAGAAATACCGGTAATATAGTAAGATTTACACTGCCGCTTTCTGCAGTAGCATCCTTACTACCTAAACGCTTTCCATCAACCATAGCGTATCTATAATGATCAAATGTTCCTTTATTATCACCTTCTCTTTCGACAGTAAAGAGTAATCCAGATGAACTGCCCTTTTTCCAGCTATCATTTGAGCCCTTAGTATATGTATATACAGCCTTGTCTTTCTTTTCTTTTACTATTACCTTGCATTCAGCCACAACACTTTCAGCATAATCCGACACTTTCAGTGTAGTAATTCCAGGCTTTAATGCCTGAACCACTCCATAATCATCCACAGTCGCAATTGATGTATCTTCTATACTATATACAAATCCTGCAGAATTGAACTTTGGTTCATATGAAGGCATATGCTGTTCATATTCACCTACATATAACTCAAGGTCATTTTCATATTTCAGAGATGAAATACGATCCACTTCTGTCATTGAAGATACAACTTTAATTTCAATCGTTTTAGAATAACCATTTTTAAGAGTAGCTGTTATAGTTGCTACACCCAGACTTTGAGGAATAAGCATTCCTTCATCGCCAATACTTACAACCGACTCGTCAGATGACTCCCAAGTACATTCTGTAATGTCTGGTTTTTTAGGAAATACCTCATGTTCCGGGTAAATTCCTCCATATCCAATCATCGCAGTGATATGGTTTTTAATAAAATATATTTTTTCTGCTTTAGTGGCATCTTCGTAATCAACATACTCCGCATATAAAACCAAATTCTCTTTCATATAGAAATCCGGAGACATTTTTTCTCCTGCAGCATTGCACCATCCTACAAATACTTTTCCGTCTTTTTTAGGACCTTTTATAAATTCATATACAAATTCGTCATTCGAATAATAATCTAATGCATATTCTTCGCCATCAACCATATATGTAATGGTTTTTGAAAGATCATTTAGTTCATCCATATTACCATTAACCCAGTCTTTTCTGGCTTTTATCCATGCCCTAAGTTGTTCTATCTCTTCCTTATAGTTTTCAGTTTTACTCTCATGCAGCCCCCAATACTCACGGTCATAGTCAGCAGCTATATGTTGTTCTTCATAATACGTGTCCAGCTTTCCGCCTGGTTTAATTGCTTCATCCAGAATTCTATCAAGCTCTGGCCATTTATCTTTAAGCTCGTCTACAAAAGTTTTGTCTGCTTTTAAAGCATTATGCCATTTAGATGACATTTTTCCAAAACCTTCTGTCTTCATGTTTTCATACTGTAAGTCGCCCCAGGCAACATAATCAAAATCCCAGATTGGTCCCCAGAATAATTTACCATCTCTCTTTTTATACAGATAAGTACTTGGTGTTTGATATGCATCTCCATTTATAGTGAATTCCTGAACCCACCAATACTTAACAGCTGCGTCTAAATCCATATATTCCTTATAACTAATTCCAGCTTCGTCTACAAAATTCTTGCTATATATGGCATCCTCAGTCTTCTGCATATAATTTCTTATATAATCTCTCTGAGCCGTATTTCCATCTTCATAGAAATCAGGACTTTCATTAACGAAATCCATACCATGCTTTGTAGTGAAAACACTCTCTTTAGGCTCATCTTCATAAGGATTCATGCCCATCAGGTATCCACCTGTTATAAATGGATCATCTGTATCATCATCGGTAAGCTCATCTATATCAACTCGGCTCTTTCCAATTCTTACCTGCTCAGCAAGCAGATATATACCAAAATAACGGCCGTTCATTACAACTTCAACAGGGATACACTGTGGAGTAAACTCCATTCCATACTCATTTCCAAGCCAATACGTAAGCCTGTTTCTTGTAAAACTATTATCATATCTGTTAGCCAGAAGAACCCAGTGCTTGTTACTTCCCATTCCAAAAAGATCTTGTTTTTTATCAAGTTTGAACTTAAAAGCCTTTTTATCAGCAAACCACGTAGAATTACCACGGCCTCTTACATATTCAAGTTTCAGATTATTATAATCACTTTCAGCACTTCCTGTATATTCAGATACATAACCATCTGGTACTTTTATACTTACGGAACCAGTACATCTGTTAGTCTTATTATCAAGCATATCGTCTATTGTTACATTTGATTCATCAATATCAAAATAAACAACAGGAATCGAGCTTTCTGCAAACTCAATTGAGCGAAGCAGTATCGTATTCTCTTCTGCCCCACCAGTTATATTAAATCCTATAGAAACCTTATGCTCGCCAACCAGCTTCTTATCATATACATTCTGTAACCGGAAGCCATCATCACCCCAGTCACTTTTTTCTTTTGCGTTCTTTATACTAATGCTGGCAATAGGATCTGCTTCATCATCTATATATATATCTATACTACCAGTGATACCTGGTTCTGCAATTGCATCAATGCAGGCTCTGCCAACAGGATTATTATTAAAATTAAAACTATCGATAAATGCAATTCTTCCAGCATTTAAGTCATTCTGAGATGCTCTTACAAATATACCACCTTTCTCATAGGTTGATATCGAATCAGTAGATAATGGAGTCTTTATATCTAATCCATTAGCCGCAAATGCTTCAGCAATGCCAACTTTATGATATGGATCAGCAATACTTCCTCCCACGGCTTTATACTCAGCATTAGTGGAAGTAGCAATATCTATCTCTTCTGCATCACTAATTGAGGCAATCGAAACATCTCCCGTAGTATCATAGGACAACTCATCTGCGCTAACGCTTCCTGCACCAATCACACTAAAGAAAAAAGCAAACATGAAGGTAAGAATCAATCCATATTTTTTCATATATCAACCTCACTTTTCATATAGCAGTACATAGATTGCTACTAAAGAACTAATAGCTATTATAAATACAAGTAATATTGGTGTTGCATCTCCAGTCTTTGGAGAAACCCCACCCTTTGCACTTGAATTGTTATTAGAACCACTTCCTGACCCACCATTTCCTGATGGCTTATCGTCCTTCTTGTCAGGATCCTTATCCGAATCTTTATCAAGGATAGTAAATGTAGTCGATACATTTCCATCATCAAATATGAGTTCCAATGTATGCTCACCTACAGCGAGTTTCTCAAGATAATCCGGTTTAATAGTTAACTTGATACTTCCATTCTCTGCTATGCAGTCATCTCGACCCAGCAGAGTCCCATCAACCTTAGCACCTTTATAATGATCAAATGTTCCGGCCTTATCGCCTACAAGCTCAGCTTCAAATACAAGGCCATCAGAGCTTCCCTTCTTCCAGGAGCCTTTGTCACCCTTGGTAAAAACATATTCAGCTTCTACAGGTTCGTCCCTTTTTTCAGAAACTGTTATCTTACAGCTGACTCTTTTCTGTGAAAAACTATCAAATGCTTCAACTTCAGTCACTCCAGGTTTCAAAGCAGTAACAATACCGAATTCATCTATAGAAGCAACCGATTCTTCAGAATTAATGTAGTAGAAATCATACCTGGAATATTCAGGATTTGCTGTCGGGATATGCTGTATGATATCACCTACATACATTTGAAGATCATCATATTTCAGACTTTTAGCCTTATATTTATCAAGCGCGCCCGGAACAACCTTTACCTTTACTGTGGCTTTCTCACCATTTGTAAGAGTTGCAGTGATGGAGCATTCGCCCTCTGACACAGATTCTACTTCCCCGCTTTGATCAACAATAGCTACGCTCTCGTCAGAAGATTCCCATACAATTCCTGCATATTCATAATCTGAAGGAAACAGCTCATACTCTATTATATCAAAACTAATATCATCTCCAAGTATCAGAACATATTTCTTCAGATATATCTTCTCTGCCTTTATAGTATCTTCATATTTCTTATATCTGGCGTAAGCATCTACATCCTCATCACCTAATTCGGTACTATACGACACAAGTTTCTTTCCATCTTCTGTGTACCAGCCTAAAAATACATAACCTTTCTTCTCTGGAGCTTCCGGAAGTTTATCAAGGCTTCTCTTATGCAGATACACTTTTTCATCAAATAGTTCATCACCAACATACAGTCTTAAATGTAATGTCAGATCATCGAGATCATCCAGATTATTATTTATCCAGTTTCGCCTGCCTGTGATCCAGGTTCTGACATCCTCTATCTCATCTTTATAAGTTTCGAGCGGAGTTTGATGTCGTCCCCATACCTCATTATTATAGCTTTCAGAAATAACATTTTCTTCATAGTATCGGTCAAGTAATCCACCTTGTCTTGTCATCTCATCGAGCTTGGCGTCTATATCAGGCCAGCGATTCTTAGCTGCTGCTATAAATTCTTTATTATCCTTTAAATAAGTGAACCACGGAGTATTTGCATAATTAAAACCTTCTACAAAGTCCATCTGATAATCCAGGTCGCCCCAGGCCACAAAGTCGAAATCCCATAGTGGTCCCCAGTAAAGCTTTCCATTTCTCTTCTTGTAGAGATATGTACTGTCTGTACCATATGCGTCACCATTTTTAGATAATTCCTGAATCCACCAATAATCAACTGCAGCATCAAAATCCAGATATTCTTTATAGCTCACACCATCTTTATCCTTATAATCAGGACCCATTATTGCATCTTCTGTTTTTTGAACATAGTCGCGGATATATTCTTTTTGTACATCATTTCCACTCTCAACAAAATCCGGTGTTTCATTACAAAATGAAACGCCTGCTTTGGTTTCAAATAAAGATGCATTCTCCGAATCGTAAGAAGGCATTGACAGAAGATAACCACCAGTAATGATAGGAAGATCCGTGTCATCATCGCTAAGTTCATCAATATTAACACGGCTTTCGTCTACCCTGATCTGCTCAGCCAGCAGGTATGTTCCATAATATCTGTCGTTCATAACGACTTCCACTGGTATACACTGAGGTGTAAATTCCATTCCAAGCTCAGCACCCAGCCAATATGTCATCCTGTTTCTGATAAGACTGTTATCATAATAATTAGCAAGAAGAACCCAATGCTTGTTCTTACCCATTCCAAAAAGATCTGCTCCCTTATCGAGCTTGAACTTATATGGTTTCTTCGGGCAGAACCAGGTTGAATTACCTCTTCCACGAACATATTCCAGCTTCAGATTATTATAATCACTTTCAGTCTTACCTGTGTATTCAGAAGTATATCCATCAGGAACCTGAATACGAACGCCTCCGGTACATTTTACGGAATGATTTGCACTATTATTCATATCATCGATTGTCGGATTACCATCTGACTCATCGATATCGAAATATACTATAGGGATCGTGTTCTCAGCAAATTCTATAGAACGAAGGAAAACCTTGGCATCAGACTGAGCGGAACCTTCTGCAAAGGAAAAACCGACAGACACCATATGCTCACCAGTAAGCCTTTCAGTATATACATCTTCTGTCAGGAAGCCCTCATTATTCCACTTAGAATTGGCATTTCTGATCTTGATACTTGCAAAAGGAGTCGGAGAATCATCGATATATACGTCCACATAGCCGTCCAGTCCACTCTCGGCAAGTGCATCTATACAGAATCTGCCCACAGGATTGGAATCGAAATTGAACTTATCGTTAAATGTGATCCTTCCGCTATTCAGATCTGCCGCCGAAGCAGTAACGAAGATTCCGCCTTTATCATTCTTTGAAATGGAATCCGTCGTAAAAGGCTCAGTGAAGCTGAGGCTGCCTGAATCGAATGCACCCTCAAAACTCACTCTATGATATGGATCAGCGATGTTGCCTGCCGGAGCATCATACACAGCCTCTGTAGCTGTAGCAATCTCAACTTCTTCCGCATCACCTGCAGTAGCAACCGTATCTGATCCACCAAACGACAACTCAGACTCATCAGCCCTGACACTTCCCACACTGGCACTTGCGATGCCGAATGCGAGGGCAAATATGGTTGTAAGTATTATCCCCTTTTTTTTCATATAATCCCCCATGATATCGTTATCTTGAATATTTCTTCGAATAGTATCCTACCACGTATCCCATAGACAGTATCAAACCAACTATAATCACAGCCAGCGGCATTGCATCGCCTGTCTTAGGTGACGAACCTTTAGCGCTAGCACTATTACCAGAGTTGCCTGCTGGCTTGTCATCCTTCTTCTCAGGTTCCTTATCAGGATCTTTATCGACAACGGTAAAGGTAGTTGATACCGTGCCATCATCGAACACAAGTTCTAATGTATGCTCACCAACTGCCAGTTTCTCAAGATATTCAGGCTTGATAGTAAGCTTTACGCTACCCTGTTCAGCGATGCCATCATTTGCAGATAGTTCCTTGCCATCTACCTTTGCACCCTTATAATGATCGAAGGTACCTGCCTTGTCGCCTTCTCTCTCAACCTCTGATACAAAGCCTTCGGCGCTTCCCTTCTTCCAGGTTCCTCCAGCACCAACAGTGAATACGTACTTTCCTTCCTCTGGATCGTCCTTCTTTTCTTTAACTATAATCTTAACTTTTGTACTTACTCCGGTGTAGTCATCAGTTACAGTCATTGTAGTCTCTCCAGCCTTGAGAGCTGTTATTACGCCTGCAAAGTCAACCTTTGCAATTGATTCATCTTTCATTTCATAATACAGGCTGGCCCTTGATGCCTTAGGAGTTTTATTCGGTATAGCCTGAAGTATATCACCTACATACATTTCAATAGCATGGTCATAACTGATATCATAAAGATCGTAATCTTCCATACCACCTTCCACGATTGTTAAATTAAAGGAAAAGCTCTCGCCGTTAAGAAGTGTTGCAGTGATAGTAACTGTACCAGGATTATACATATACACCTGACCAGTTCCCTCAGAATCAACATCTGCTATATCAGTATCTGAAGATGACCATTGTATCTTCGAATATTCATAATCTTCAGGATACAGACTATATATTGGATAGTAATAATAGTCCTCTATATTTGCTACTACATCATAATTTGCAAAGAACAGACGATCTGGTTTCTTCGCTTTTTCAGGATCAACATATTTTCCATAAAGCTTTATGTCATCCATTATTGCCTGCTCATATAAATTGTATCTGTTGCCATCCTCATCAAACCAGCCAGAGAATTCCAATCCTTCCTTTTCAGGTGCATCAGGAAGATAATTAATAATTCCTTTAGAATAAATCCTGCTATAGTAGATCTCATCATCAATATAATATTCTATCTTTGCAGTCAGGCTGTCTAATTCATCAAAATTCTCATTTATCCAATCTCTTCTATCTGAAACCCAGTTTCTCAGGTCATCTATCTCTTCTGAATATTCTAGGAGATCACTCTCATAGCGTCCCCATTTACGAGTATTGTAGTCTTCAGCTATCTTTTGCTCTTCATAATATCGATCAAGAAGTCCACCTTCCCTGGTTATCTCCTCAAGTTTCTGATCAATATCAGGCCAACGTTTTTTGACCGCATCAATAAATTCTTTATCAGACTTTAAATAATCAAACCAAAGCATGGTACAGTTATTAAAGCCATTAATGTAATCCTCATCATAATTAAGATCACCCCATGCTACTAAATCAAAATCCCAAAGAGGTCCCCAAAACAGCTTTCCCTCTCTCTTCTTATATAGGTAAGTACTTGGGGTGTAATATGCATCACCATTTCTGGATAATTCCTGAATCCACCAGTAATCTACTGCAGAGTCAATGTCCATGTATTCCTTATAGCTGACTCCACTTTCATCCTTATAGTCTTCGCCTAAAATTGCATTTTCCGTCTTCTGTAAATAATTATTGATATAATCTCTCTGAACTTCATTTCCTTCTTCATAGAAATTAGGTGTATCAAATCCAAAAAACACTTCATTTGCTGTCTGAGTTCTTGCAACCTCAGGTTCACTTCCATAAGGAGACATGGACAACAGATATCCACCTGTGATTATAGGATCATCAGTATCATCATCCTTAAGTTCATCTATCTCAACTCTTCCAGTACCAATACGAATCTGCTCGCAAAGCAGATATGTTCCATAGTATTGGTCATTCATTACTACCTCAACAGGTATACACTGTGGTGTATACGGAATTCCCAATTCAGCAGCAAGCCAGTATGTCATTCTATTTCTGGAAAGACTGTTATCGTAATAATTTGCAAGAAGTACCCAATGCTTATTCTTACCCATGCCAAAAAGGTCCTTGCCCTTATCGAGCTTGAACTTATAAGGTTTCTTTGGACATCCCCAGGTCGAATTACCTCTACCTCTGATATATTCAAGTTTCATATTCTTATAATCACTTTCAGGCAGTCCGGTATACTCAGACACATAACCGTCCGGCACCTGAATATCTACAGAACCATAACAATTAACAGAATGGTCCTCGCTCTCATTCATTTCATCAATAGTTGGATTATCACCGGATTCATCAATATGGAAATAAACTACTGGCAGAGAATTCTGCGCGAATTCAATAGTTCTGAGAAGAACAGAAACCTCGTCAGCTTCAGCGCCTCCAGATATAGAAAAACCTATAGAAATCTTATGCTCCCCACTTAATCTGGCAGCATATACATCCTGTGTGACAGTGCCATCAATATCATCAACATCCTGATCATATGACGACTTCATTTTGATACTTGCGATCGGATCTGTCTCATCATCAACGTATACATTCATATAACCTGTATAGTTGCCACTAACAACCGCATTTATCTCAATCCTTCCAACAGGATTATTATCGAAGTTAAATCTATCGTTTATTGTAATTCTTCCCGCATTAAGATTAGCCTGGGTAGAATCTACATTTATACCATTATACCTACCGTAGGAGATATTATCATTTGTGAGTGGTGCTGTTGGAGATAATGCACCTCCACCAAACTCATCTTCCCAAAATACAGTATAATATGGGTATTCTATCTGACCCGTAGCGTTTGGCTCTATGTCCCTGTCATTTAGATCATCCGCTGGCGCATCATAGGTGCTATCAGTTTCAGTTGCGATAGTAGTCTGCGTAACCTGCTGGCCGGCATCACTACCATCAGTTTCCTGATCAGCCTTTACCACTCCCGAAGAAGCAAAAGCAAAGCCTAAAGAAAAAAGCAAAGCTAGTACAAATCCCTGTTTTTTCATTATTTCTCTCCATTTTTAAAGATTTAGTGCATACATAATTATTATATTATAATTCGATGTATTAAGTAAATCTAAAACTGTGAAATCAGGGTTGTACTAGCTAATCAACATAGTATTCTTCATCATTATCCAGACATATAGCAGCAAGCCTTCCTACTCTGCTGCATGCTCCACAATCAATGGCTATATGATTATTCTTCCTGAATATATAACCAGGCCTGTCATTATCATCTATATACTGCGTTGGCGTATGCCCGGTAATAACATATACATCATCAAAATATGCCTTATTATAATCCGGTCTTTCCCAAACTATCTCATGAATAGAATAATCCTCTAACTTCTTATCCGGCGCAAAGTTCCCTAGTCCACCATGCACCAATATATATTTGTTATCATTAACCTCCAGAGTCTCAAATAAGGAAAACTCTCCCAGATAATCCAGAACCATCTCACGCTCTTCTGTAGTAAGCTTAGAGAACTCACTTATAGTTGTCTGGCAGCCATTATTTGTCCAGTCGATAAATGCATAAAGCAACGTTGGATCATTTGAAATATCATTTATAAACCCATTGGTTATCTCATTAAGTAAAAACTTAAGGCATGGAAGTCCCATAACCTCATGATTCCCTATAAGTGGAATGATATTTGGATATTTCATCATTTCCATAAGAATCCTTATAGGCTCAGGGCCTCTGTCCAGAACATCACCCAGAACATATAACGTATCCTCATCTGAGAAATGTATTATATCCAGCATTCTCATGAATTTATCATATTCACCATGGACATCAGATAATACAAATGTACTCATATTTTTACTCGCTTATTCAGTATTAAAATCCAATTCTATACAGGTATATCCATCAACTCCGTGTGATGAATATAAATAATTCTCTATTCCCTCATAATCAAATATGAAGCTCATGCCCTCTTCTGTAAGGTTGGCTTTTTTGAAGGCACAAACAATCTGATCACGGTTGCCGGTCTCCAGCTGGCTTCTAATGTAGTCCTTAAAGGCAGTATCGTCTTCAAAATAAATGTTGTTCTTAACGTAATAATTCTCAGTCATGGAATTGCATGGTTCTGTGTCGTCCTTGACCCAGGTATGATTCTGGGAAATTATATCGTCGCTTACATTAAAATATGTATGTGTAAGGCATGGTTCTTCAGACAATGGATCATCCCAGGTGGTGTCAATGTTGTACCAGTTACCATCTATTTTAGCCTGAGTCCATGAATGTCCTTCGACTACCTTTCCATCAGGGAGAATTATGTAGCTGTCACCTTCGTTATTACCAGCATCCTGTGAGCTGTCAGCATCACCTTTCACTAGGTTTGCCTCTATACCACAGCACCTGAGAAGCATCGTCGTTGCACGGGCATAGCCTTCACATACAGCTTTATGATTCACCAGCACACCATAGGAACTAAATTCTGACCTGTCATTGCCATCGCTAAATGAATAATCGCAGTTATTAACAATATAGTCGTGAATAGCCAGTTCCTTCTCATAATCTGTCATGCTGTCAGTGATATTATTATTAATAAAGTTTTCACATACAAGCTTCAGCTTAAGTGCATTTTCCCTATCAGCAGGTATCTCCTTGTTATTCGTAATAGCCTCGATAACATAGTAATCATCTGTTATCTCGTATTCATAGTTGATACCAACAAAATAATCTTCAACTACTGGTCCATCGCCATCCTGCTGACTACTTGTAGCATAGCTAAAGAGCTTAACACGGGCTATCATAGGATCGATACGTTTCCCAATCCTTTCGATATCCTCCTTGGAAAATGTGCCTGGCACGCTCATGTAAACATTATCTGATTCACCTGACATAATGGCATTTTCCAGTCTCTCATAGATTTCATCTTCCGTACGAAATGTATCCTTTTCCAGCTCTGCCTGGATTCTTTCGTAATTTGCCCTTTCTTCAAGCGCTTTCTTCTTCTCCTGCTGTTTCCCAAAGAATATAGCCACAGCGAATAAAAGTGCCATTATTCCAATTCCGATATATGCACTATATTTTTTAAAATCCATACAATACCTCGTGTATTAGTAATTCTAGTCTAAATCATGGTGAACATTTTATCACGATGATATGCCTCTGATTGCTTCTTCTCTTTTATTTCTATAATCATATTCCAGATCATTCGCAGACATCAGCTTACAATTTTCTCCTCTGGTAATGAGCTGAACCAATCCATCAGAAGTAGCCACCGTAATGTCCAGATTCTTTGTATTCTCCACAGTGAACCTTGCTATATACTGGTCAGCCGTCTCAGCTTCCTTGGTATATACCACATGAACACTTCTGTAATCCATCTTCTCGGTATAATGTCCTCTTACACGATATGCATCAAATACAACTATAATCTCCGTATCCTTCAGCGCCCTGTACTCTGACATATAATCAAGAAGCTTATATCTGGCGCCTTCCATATCAGTACCATCACTTATTCTATCATCAAGTATAGCTTTTAAATCCTGCCATGCATGGATTATATTGTAACCATCTACCAGAAGGTATTTAGGTTTTGATACGATCTTCGCTGACGTTCCAGCTCCAGTCTTTGATGCGGCATTAGTCCTTGCCCCACCACTTATGCCTTTTACTGAATCTGTATTTCTGGTAATATAAACCCTCTTCGTCTGCCTCTTCTCTGCTCCGGCATTTGCATGAGTTGAATTACGAAGAATGGCATCTATCTCATCCGTTCCTATAGCTCTGTCACGATTACTCTGAGCGGACGCGGTTCTCTTTGCGATCTCTGCCTTTTTGAGAAGTTCCTCTTCAGCAGATATACTGTCATCATCGAAATAATCAGCTTCCCTGGAATCTATATGCATTCTCTCCTGGCATTCATCCCAAGGTATATTTCTTCCGGCACCATGCTCGCAGAATACACTAAATGAAGGATTCTCAACATCTGCATCCGGATCATAATCAAATCCTGACACAATCTCATCCTGATCCTCACAAGGCCTGTAAATCTGATTCTTCAGCTCCACTATTCCCTTGCCGGAGGTAAGAGACTTTATTTCTTCTCTGTAGCCTATAATAAACTCTGATTTTGAAATTCCTGTGATCACAGCAGTTTCCTCATCCTGACTCTCAAGAGATGCATCACCCATCCTACTGAGATCATTCATAACTCTTCCCATGGCATCAGCCGGGATAGTTATCTCATATTCATACCAAGGTTCAAGAAGCACTGATTCCGTCTTCATAAGTCCCTGTCTGACAGCTCTTCTTACAGCCTCCCTGAAATCAGCACTCTCTGTATGTTTTAAATGTGCTTTACCGGCTATGATAGTAATCCTCATATCCGTTAATTCAGAACCTGTCAGAACTCCCTTCGGAAGATTCTCTGAGAGGCACGAATAGATGGTCTTTATCCAGTTTATTCCCAGCTCACTGGCGCTTACATCACAGCCTATCTCTATCCCACTTCCCTCAGGTAGCGGTTCCATAAGCAAATGTACTTCAGCATAATGTCTCAGAGGTTCGAAATGTCCATAACCTATTACCGGAGCTGCTATCGTTTCCTTGTATATAAGCTTTCCTGTAGAAAAACCTACATCCACACCATATCTGTCAAGTATAGTATCATGTAATATCTCCAGCTGAAGCTTCCCCATGACAGATATATTAATACTGTCTTTCTTCTCCGATACATTTAACCTGAGAAGCGGATCTTCGCTTACGAGTTCCCTGAGCTTAGGCACGAAAACTCTTGAAGGAACATCATCTGGGAGAATAATGTCATAAGTAAGAATTGGTTGACATAACGTACTTGCATCATCCGGATATTCACCCAGTCCCATACCGATATATGTGTCGTCAAGGCCTACCAGAGTCACAACATCTCCAGCCGTGACCTCGTTTAAAGCCTCATAATTACCACCGCTGTAGAGCCTTATCTGATTGACCTTTGCATCCCCCAGTCTTTCATCCTGGATAGTATCACGAACCTTAAGTGTACCACCATACATCTTTATAAATGACAATTTGTGGCCATTCTCATATACTATCTTGAATACTCTGGCCGCAAAATCATCCTGATAGATCATATCCTTCGAGTATGCTGTAATGAACTTCAGGATATCTTCTGTTCCCTCCGACTTTAGAGCTGAACCAAACAAAACCGGATGCAGCTTCCGCTTGAAATATAGATCACTTATATCTTCCTTATCTATACTTCCCTCTTCCAGGTACTTCTCGATAAGCTCCTCAGAGATTGAAGCAACCTCCTCTGATTCAGTCATGTTTATATCAGTAAAATGTACATGTCCCGATCCAAGCTTCTTATTCAGTTCATCTGTTATCTCCTGAATACTCCGCTGGCACATATCCATTTTATTGACAAAAACCATGTAAGGAACCTTATGAACACCAAGCATGCCACAGATCCTGATGGTGGAATCAGTCACTCCGTCCGGACCGCTTATAACTAAGATTGCCATATCAAGAACAGAGATTGCGCGCTCTGTCTCAGACACGAAATCCATATGTCCCGGTGTGTCAATGATAGTAATCCTATGATCATCATCTGACATATTAAGATCGCTGTTTTTAGGCATATCAATAACAGCCTGCTTAGATAGAATTGTAACGCCCCTTTCCTTCTCAAGTTTTTCTGTATCAAGGAAAGCGTCCTTATTATCTACCCTGCCGGCCTTTTTTATAATTCCGCTCTTCAGCAGCAGGCTCTCAGTTAATGTAGTTTTGCCCGCATCAACATGTGCGAGGATTCCTAAGGTAATCTTCTTCATAATAGTCTTATCCTGAACATAACAGGACGGTTCCTATAACATAAGCAATAAGAACCGTCCGTTTTAATTAAATCATTTGTAATTAATAATTACTTCTTCTCTTTGAGTAAGTCTCTGATCTCTGTAAGAAGAACTTCCTCATTTGAAGGCTCTGCAGCTTCTTCTTCAGCTTCTTCCTCTTTCTTTCTAAGACTCATAAGCTTATTCATACCCTTAAGCATGAGGAAAAGAACAAGTGCTATGATCAGGAAGTTAATTACTGCTGATAAGAAATCTCCGTAATTCAACGTCAACGTCTTAATTGTCTCAGCATCAAGTCCTGAATAATCAACCCATGGAAGTCTTATTGCTCCACCAATATCAGCACCGCCGATACTGTTAATAAGTGGATTAATAAAGCTGTCACAAAGTGATGTTATAATAGCTCCAAATGCACCACCGATGATAACACCGATAGCCATATCCATTACATTTCCCTTAAGTGCAAATTCTTTAAATTCCTTCAAAAAACTCTTCATACATTATACCTACCCTTCAAATTAGTAATCATATCTACAGTTTAGTAATTTACGATCTTTCCGAAGTCAGCCTTAAGTGAAGCACCACCTACGAGGCCTCCGTCAATATCAGGCTGTGCGAAAAGCTCAGCAGCGTTTCCTGCGTTAACTGATCCACCGTACTGAATACGAACTGCCTCAGCAGTTGCATCATCATAGATCTCAGCTATGCAGTCTCTGATGCCCTTGCATACTTCCTGTGCCTGTTCTGTTGTAGCTGTCTTACCTGTACCGATTGCCCAGATTGGCTCATAAGCTATCACCAGATTCTTAACATCATCAGCTGCTACTCCGTCAAGGTCAGACTTGATCTGAAGTCTGATCCAATCCATAGTAACGCCCATCTCTCTCTGCTCAAGGCTCTCGCCACAGCAAAGGATTGGTGTAAGACCTGCCTCTATAGCTTTCTTAACTTTCTTATTAAGTGTGCAATCACACTCCTTGAAGTAATCACGTCTCTCTGAGTGTCCGATGATAACATACTTAACACCTGCATCTACAAGCATCTCTGCTGATATCTCGCCAGTGTAAGCACCCTTATCCTCGAAATACATGTTCTCAGCACCAACTTCTACGTTAGTACCCTTAACAGCCTCAACAACAGGAACGATGTCGATTGCTGGTACACAGTAAACTACGTCTACTGCGTCATTTACTACTAAATCCTTTAACTCTGCTACAAGTGCAACTGCCTGTGATGGAGTCATGTTCATCTTCCAGTTGCCTGCGATGATCTTCTTTCTTGCCATTTCTATTTTATCTCCTAAATAATATTTATAAAATGTGCTGTTTATTTGTCGTTAGCTGCTGCAACGCCAGGAAGCTCCTTACCCTCAAGGAACTCGAGAGAAGCTCCACCACCAGTTGAAATGTGGCTCATCTTATCGCCAAATCCAAGCTGATTGCATGCTGCTGCTGAATCTCCACCACCGATGATTG
>JAEEGL013845863.1_pt1 | contig 19546 bp, 18 predicted proteins | sample 9134231 | NCBI WGS metagenome assembly JAEEGL01 (sample SAMN16246548, study PRJNA631951) | gut metagenome | biome: gut microbiome; feature: rumen; material: fiber-attached | host: Bos | place: Iran: Karaj | collected 2018-10 | reverse complement strand
GAACGCATCAGGCTTCGACAGCTGCGAACCCGGACAGCAAACAGTATGCCTACGATGCCGGGAAACGGGCTCTGGAAGATTATTTCCGGACTCACGGCATGAACGTCACCGTTACCCACGGCAGGCACCTGGGATTTTACCGGACCGAATATCATCCGGATATTTTTACCGTCCGCACCGAGGCGGGCGCTGTAGGAGGGAAGATCGTCAGCGCTTCTCACCGGATCTGCGGCGGGATGATGGATGAATCCGGAAAGGTGCTGTTTGAAGGCCGGCACGAAAAGACGAGCGGCCCGATGCACCGGGCGGATACCGTACAGGACGCCTGTGCGGTGGATGCGCGCTGTATGCAGATCCGGGACGAATTAAAGCCGCTGTTCCGGGAAATATTCGGCGTGCCGTACGGGGAAACGCCGGCGGCCGGCTCGGAAACTGTTAAAGAAAAAAGTCTTGAATTCTGCCGTCTTGTGCGGCAGATGGGGTATGTTATAGTATGGGATCCCGAAATGATTTATCGGTCAGGGGACAGGTAACGGTCGTCATCCCGAACTATAACGGGATGGAATTTATAGAGAAGTGCCTGGAGTCGGTCCTTAATGCGCCGTCACCCGAAGACGTGCCTTCGGTGATCGTCGTGGACAACGCGTCGGAAGACGGGAGCTGTGAACTGATCAAAAGCCGTTTTCCGCAGGTTACGCTGGTAAGGCTTCCTGCCAATACCGGATTCTGCCATGCGGTCAATACAGGGATCCTGCTGTGCAGGACGCGCTTTGTCATGCTTCTGAACAATGACACCCTTCTGGAACCGGGATGCGTGAAACACCTGTATGAAGCGCTCCTGACAGATAACCGCGCGTTTTCGGTCCAGGCGAGGATGGTGTCCATGAAGGACCCGGACGTCATCGACGACGCGGGAGACGATTACTGTGCGCTTGGCTGGGCTTTTGCCAGGGGTAAGGCGCGGCCGCGGGACAATTATCTGCGGAAACAGGAAATCTTTTCCGCCTGCGCAGGAGCCGCCATGTACCGGATGAGCGTGTTCGGGGAAATAGGCGGTTTCGACGAACGTCATTTCTGCTATCTGGAAGACGTGGATATCGGCTACCGGGCGAGGATTTTCGGCTATCGGAACCTGTTTGAGCCGAAAGCGGTCGTCCGGCATTATGGCAGCGCGTCCAGCGGCAGTATTTACAACCCGTTCAAGGAAGAAATGGCGGCCGGGAACAACCTTTACCTGCTGTATAAGAATATGCCGTCCGGCCAGTATGCGCTGAATGCCCCGCTGATCCTTCTGGGCAGGCAGATAAAAAATAAATATTTTACAAAAAAAGGACTCGGAGAGGCGTATAATAAAGGGATAGCCAGAGGAAAGAGTCTGTGTGAAAGAGCTAAGACCCGGGATTTGTGCGCGGAAGAGGATATGCTCGCGGAGCGTTCGCCTCTTCCGGAAGAAGCATGCCTTTCGGATGCGCCCGAAGGATCCGGCGCGTTTAATCCGCTGTATCTGGGCGGCAAAGTGGAATTCAGGGCGCGGCATCTGCCGAACTATATCGCGATCCAGCTTTCCCTGTGGGGAGGATGCATCCGCAGGCTGAAAGGATAGGATCCGGAGGCTGCCGCTTAAAATAATGAGAGACCGTCGTCAGAAATGATTAAAGATAACCAGGTACTGTTCAACAGGTTTCATATTGTCCTGGACGGACTGACCATTTTCATCAGCTTCGCTCTTGCGTGGCTGATTAAGTTCGTATCGCCTTTCGCGACTACGGTTCCCGGTGTGACGGCCCTTAACGCAGGAACGTATTTCTCGGCGCTCTTTATCATTATTCCGCTGTTTCTCATACTTTACAGTATGAATAACCTGTATTCCTCCAAGCGGGTCATGCGGATCCGGACAGAGTTCGCGGGGGTGATCAGGGCTAATACGATCGGCGTGGCGATCTGGATCATCACCCTGTTCACCATGCGGAACGTCTGGGACTGGGCTGCGGAGTATTCCGTCACCGTCATTTTCATTTTTTACGGACTGAATATTGTCCTGACAGCACTGTACCGGTACGGGATCCGGAAAGTCCTGTACTATATCCGCAGGCGGGGGAACAATTTAAAGCACGTGCTGCTGGTGGGGTATTCCCGGGCAGCGGAAGCCTATATGGACCGTCTGTACGCCAACGCGCAGTGGGGATATGTGGTCCACGGCATCCTGGACGACCATGTGCCGCGCGGCACGGAATATAAAGGTACGAAAGTACTCGGAAGCATCGATAACCTGGAATATATCCTTCCGGAAAACAAAATGGACGAAATCACGATCACCCTGTCGCTGAGCGATTACGACAAACTGGAAAAGATCGTGGACATGTGTGAAAAGTCGGGCGTCCATACCAAGTTTATCCCGGATTATAACTCGCTGTTCCCGAGCAATCCCTATACGGAAGACCTCATGGGGCTGCCGCTGATCAATATCCGCTATGTGCCGCTTTCCAATACGCTTTACTCGATGATGAAGCGCCTGTTCGACATTGTCGGGTCACTGTTCCTGATCGTGCTGTTTTCGCCCGTTATGCTGGTTGCGGCGGTCGGGACGAAGATTTCGAGCAGCGGGCCGGTGATTTTCAAACAGGAGAGGATCGGGCTACACGGGCGTCCGTTTACCATGTACAAATTCCGGACAATGACCATGCAGACGCCGGAAGACGAGGAAAAAGGGTGGACGACGCAGCATGATCCCCGGGTCACTTCATTCGGGAAGATTCTGCGGAAAACCAGTATCGACGAAATGCCCCAGTTTTTCAACGTCCTGGTGGGACAGATGAGCCTGGTCGGGCCGCGCCCCGAAAGGCCGCAGTTCGTCGAAAAATTCAAGGAAGAAATTCCGCGGTATATGGTGAAGCACCAGGTCCGGCCCGGTATTACAGGCTGGGCGCAGGTTAACGGTTACAGGGGTGACACCTCGATCCGCAAGCGGATCGAATATGATCTGTATTATATTGAAAACTGGTCGTTCGGCTTTGACCTGAAGATCCTGCTGATGACCGTTTTCAAAGGATTTGTCAATAAGAACGCATATTAACGAGGAAATGCGGGCCGGAACCGCCGGCCCCGGAGGCGCATAAGACAACAGAGAGGAAAGCACACGGATGAAAAGACAGGATAACAGACCGATGGATGACCAGTTTCAGGAAGAGGACGATCTGGAGCTGATCGATGATCTGCTGGAAGACGACTTTGAGTACGAGGCAGTCGACGACGACGGCTACGACGAATACGTACGCCGGAACAAGGGGAAAAAGAAACGCGGCCGCAGCAGGCAGGCGGCTTACTCCGACGGGGCGCCGAAAAAAAGAGGCAAGAAGTGGATCCTGCTGCTGATCGCGGAACTTCTGGTCCTGGCGATCGTACTGGTCGCCTATGCCGGCGTGAAAATGATGACGAAGGTCGAAAAGGTCGACAGCGTCGAAGTCGAGGAACAGGTCCAGGAGAGCATCAGCGAAGAAGTCAAAGTCAGCGTGGAAGAAGGCCAGATGAAAGGCTTCCGGAATATCGCCTTTTTCGGCGTGGACTCCACCAGGGGCGCTTTGAAAGACAAGACCCGGAGCGACTCCATCATGATCGCTTCCATTAACCAGGATACCGGCGTCTGCAAACTGGTGTCCATTTACCGTGATACTTACCTCAATCTCGGGAACGACGATTACAGCAAATGCAACGCGGCTTATGCCGCCGGCGGCCCGGAACAGGCGATCAAAATGTTGAATACCAACCTGGACCTGAACATTACGGATTTCGTAACGGTCGGGTTCGGCGGCCTGACAGCCGCGGTCGACGCGCTGGGCGGCCTGGATATAGACGTGGACGAGGCGGAGAGACCGCACCTGAACAGTTACCAGCTGACCATGTCGAAGGAACTGAAAGTGCCGTACCAGGAGATTACGCAGACAGGCCTGCTTCACTTAAACGGCGTCCAGACCACCGCTTACTGCCGGATCCGTTACACGGCCGGCGACGATTTCAAGCGGGCGGCCAGACAGCGTGAAGTCCTGCGCGCTATTTTCGAAAAGGCGAAAACGAAAGATATCGCGACGCTCACCAAGATGGTCGAAGGCGTTCTCGGGCAGGTTTACACGTCGCTGTCCACGACGGAACTGATCGAGCTTGTCTCTCATCTGAATGATTTCCAGCTGGCGGAGGAAAACCCGGACGACAAATACGGCAGCGGTTTCCCGACGGAAGAACACCTCGCTACCGGCTATATCGGCACGCAGAGCTGTGTCATCCCGGTAGACCTGACGCAGAACGTTATATGGCTGCATCAGTATCTCTTTGAGGACGAAGCATACGAGGTTTCCGCCAAAGTGAAGGAATGCAGCGCGAGAGTCACACAGACGACAGGCTACGGCCCTGTCCAGTAGACAGAACGTATGAAGCGATGAAACCGGTTATTGACGCTATCCTGCCGACGTATTATCCGGACAGCCGGCTCGACGCCGTCCTGGAAAAGCTTTCCCGCCAGGAAATGCCTGTCCGCCGCATCCGTCTGATCAATACCGAAAAAGAAGGCTTCGACGCCTATCTTTCACGGAAAGGCCTGGATGAACAGGCCTTTCTGGCTGTTCATCCGGAGATTGATTTATGCCATATCCGGAAAGAGGATTTTGACCACGGATCCGCGCGGAACCTCGGTGCGGAAAAATCGGCCGGCGCGGATTACTGCCTGTTTATGACGCAGGACGCCGAACCGGAGGATACGAAGCTTACTTTTTCGCTCCTTGCGCCGTTTGAAACGGAACCGACCCTCGCCGTTTCCTATGCCAGGCAGAAAGCCCGGGAAAACGCGGCTGAGACCGAAAAAATCACCCGCCTGATCAATTATCCGGAGGTATCCCGTTTAAAAACCGCCGCCGACCTGGAGGAACTGGGGATCAAAACTTTTTTCTGTTCCAACGTCTGCGCGCTGTACCGGAAAGACGTATTTGACCGGGAAGGGCCGTTTGCTTTCCCGATGATTTTTAACGAAGACATGGTGTATGCCGGACGCGTAATGAAGAAGGGATACTCTATATATTACGCGGCGGACGCCGTGGTGCTGCATTCCCATAATTATTCCGGGACAGACCAGTTTCACCGCAACTTTGACCTGGGTGTCTCCCAGGCGGATTATCCGGACGTATTCGGGCAGGTCCGTTCGGAATCGGAGGGCGTCCGGTACGTCAGGCGGGTCCTGAAAGCGCTGGGTAAAGCGCACGCGTACGGTGAAATGATCCCGTTTATCTATACCTGCGGAATGCGGCTTGCAGGTTACCGGCTGGGGAAAAACTACCGGAAACTTCCGGAGCGCATGATCCTTTTGCTGACAGGGAACAGGACCTACTGGGAGAACCTGAAACGGAACGAAAACAGGGCGAAGACCTGAAAGGATAAAACCGATTATGGAACTTAATGTTGAAAATGAAGGTGCGGAAAGCTACGAAGAGGTCATGCTGATTTACGGCGCGGCGCTGAAACAGATGGAAACCAAGATGGCCATCCTCAACGAGGAATTCCAGCACGTCCACAAATACAATCCGATCGAGCATATCAAAGCCAGGATCAAGACGTCGCAGAGCATTGTCAAGAAGCTGAAACGGCACGGCTATGAAGATACCCTGGCCAATATGGTTAAGTACATCGACGATATCGCCGGTATCCGGATTATCTGCTCTTTTACTTCCGATATTTACCGGATTGCGGATATGATCAGCAACCAGAGCGATATTAAAGTACTGGCCATCAAGGATTACATCGCGAAACCGAAAGAAAGCGGGTATGAGAGTTACCATATGCACGTCATGATCCCGGTCTATCTTTCCGACCGGATCATCGATACGAAGGTGGAAATCCAGATCCGCACGATCGCCATGGATTTCTGGGCGTCGCTGGAGCATAAAATCCAGTACAAGTTCCCGGGGGAGGTTCCGGAAAAGATAAGTTCGGAACTGCTGGACTGCGCGAAGATGGTTTCGGCGCTCGACGCGCAGATGCTGGCCCTGAACCAGGAGATCAACGAACTGGCATGAACAGGCGTTTGGTTGCGTGCCTTTTCATGACATGATACCATATATTGTGATAAAAGGATCGGTTAGAACCATGCAGTCTGAACGGGCAATGAGCGCCGGCGAATGGATCGCGGCCAATGAAGCGGCGGAAGCGGCAAAAGGCGAGATCCTGGGCGGCGTCGTACAGAAGAATATAGACGAACTGGCGGAGCTTCGGAAAGAACAGAAGCTTTTCAGGGAAGAGCAGGCGAACACGATTCACCGGGAGAATGTCCGGGTCTATCGGAACGTGCAGGCTTCCATGATCGCCGAACTGGAAAAGCAGACGGCGCTTCTTCAGGAAGAAATAGGTTCCCTGAAAGAGGAAGTTTCCGCTTTGAGGCAGAAAGTATCGGAAGATAAGGCGGTGAAGGTGCATTCCCCGCTTCTTCTTGCTGCTTTCCTGCTTTCGTTCGGGACGTTTATCATAGAGATCCTTGATTTTACAGGCGTGCTTTCCTGGCTGATAAAGCTCGGGAATTCCGTCTTTTTCGGTATATAAGAATAAATGGATTTCAATGCGGGGAGACAGGGGATCTCCGCATTTTGCCGTTCTGTACGGCATTCGATACAGGGGAGATAAGTGGAGCATTATATAGTCAAAGGCGGAACGCATCTGTGCGGGGAGGTCGAAATTGCCGGTGCGAAAAACGCGGCGCTGGCGATCCTTGCGGCGGCGATCCTGACCGATGAACCTGTGACAATTGAAAATGTGCCGGACGTCAGCGACATCCGGGTACTGGCCCAGGCGATCGAAAGCATCGGAGCCCGTGTGGAGCATCCCGGACGCCATGTGTACCGGATTGACGGAGCGGGCGTCCACGATCTTCCGGTCGACAACGAACTGATCCGGAAGATCCGCGGTTCTTACTATATGATCGGCGCGCTGCTCGGCAGATACAAACATGCGGAAGTGGCGCTGCCCGGAGGCTGCACCATCGGGCTTCGTCCGATCGACCAGCATATCAAAGGCTTCAAGGCGCTCGGCGCTGCCGTTACGTTCAAACCGCCCGGCCGGGTGGAAGCCACCGCAAAAAATCTGAGGGGCACGCATATCTACATGGATATGGTTTCTGTCGGCGCGACCATCAACGTCATGCTGGCAGCGTGTCTTGCGAAGGGCATTACGGTCATTGAAAATGCCGCCAAAGAGCCGCACGTCGTCGACCTGGCCAACTTCCTGAACAGTATGGGTGCCAGGATCAAGGGCGCCGGGACAGACGTGGTCAGGATCAACGGGGTGGAACGCCTCCACGGGACGGAATATGCCATTATCCCGGACCAGATCGAAGCGGGTACTTTTATGTTTGCGGCAGCTGCTACCCACGGCGACGTGACGGTCACCAACATTATCCCGAAGCATATGGAATCGATTTCCGCCAAACTGAAGGAAATCGGCTGCGACGTGGAGGAGAGCGACGACGCGATCCGGGTGGTGGCCACGCACAGGCTGATGCCGAATAACGTCAAAACACTGCCGTATCCCGGTTTCCCGACCGATATGCAGCCGCAGGCGACGGTGCTGCTCGGCCTTTCTTCGGGGACCAGTATCGTGACGGAAGGCATATTCGAAAGCCGGTTTAAATACGTGGACGAACTGACCAGGATGGGCGCCAGGATTACCGTGGAAGGAAAAACCGCCATTATCGACGGCGTAGCTTCTTATTTCGGCGCTTCCCTGAAAGCTCCGGATCTCAGGGCGGGAGCGGCGCTCGTCATCGCCGCGCTGGCTGCCGACGGGATTTCCGAAATCTACGATATTCACTATATCGAAAGAGGGTATGAAGATTTTCCGGAAAAACTCCGGGGACTCGGCGGCGAGATTGTCAAGGTCAGCACGCCGGAAGAAGGCGAACAGGCCGTCCGGCGTATGCAGATGAGTATAGTCGGCGGAACCGGTATGACGGAAAGGGGAACAGCCTGAAGAATCATCACTCCGGAAATAACAGAAAACGGATACCCGGGCCGGCGGAAAGCGCGGCCCTGTTTTTCTTTTGCCTTCTTTTTTATTTCTCCTTTGTGTATTTCGACGGGGTAAAACTCTATCCTGACAGCACGAGTTACCTGACGGCTGACAGCAGCCGGGAACCGCTGTATCCGCTGGTTCTGAAAGCCTGTGCAGCCGTTTCGCGGTTTTTTGAAAGCATTTCCGGCAGGACAGGTCCGCAGACGTTGTTTTCCGGTTACCCGGATACTTCCCTGTATCTGGCTGTGATCCTCCAGTCCGTCCTTTGCGCTTTCACAGCCTGGAAAACCGGCCGGTTCTACTCCGCTCTTTCCAAAAATCCTGTCATCAGGCATGTCCTGTTCTATCTTGCACCCGGTGCGGTGTGCTTTACGGCTTTGCTGAACAGGTTCGCGGCACAGCGGGCCAGCGCCTATCATACCTGTATCCTTACGGAAGGCATCAGTTATCCGCTGGTGATTCTCTTTATGATTTCACTTTGCGGGTTCCTGCAGTCGTTCAGGAAAAAACAGGCGGCGTACTGCGCAGTGCTCCTTCTTCTGATCCTGCTTCTGCGCAAACAGCTGATGGTATGTCTCCTGGTTTATGTTTCAGCCGGCCTGCTGACAGTCCTGTTCCGCAGATATCCGGTTAAGCGCGCCGTCTGGATCATCCTTTCCGCTGCAGCCGTTTTCGCAGCGGCGTTCCTGCTGGAAGGAACCTACAACAGGGCGCTGCGAGGACGTTTTATGCAGCATACCGGCGGCAGCGAAGGGATGTGCTGCACACTGGTATACCTCTCTGACGGGGAAGATGCTTCGAGAATCTCTGACCCGGGGCTGTCGGAGAACTTCAGGACCATTCACAGACTGGCCGAAGAACAGGGCTTTCTGTATACGACGGTTGAAAACGCATCGTCCGGACGTACGTCCGCCATGGAACTGACGACTCATTTTGCGGACAATTTTGACGAAATCGGATTTCATATCCTGCGTCCGGTTTTTCTGGAAACAATCCGGTCGGACAATCCGGGGAAATCGGATCTTGATGCGATGATCCTGTTGAGCGAAAAGGAAAAACAGCTCAACAAAGCGCTGCTTGCCGCGCATCCCGGACGGTATTTCAGGCTGTGGCAGATGAATTTTGTGAAGGGCGCGGTTAATTCCATCCTGCGGTACCACCGTCTATTAAATGCGGCGGCGGCATTGCTTTTCATCCTGTACGGGGCTCTTCTGGCACTGGGTGCCCGCAGGGGGAAAAACGGGCCGCTGTGCCGCATGGGACTTCTTATCCTCTGGACGGTCCTTCTGAATTCAGCGGTGGTCGGGGCCGTCATTTATCCGCAGCCCCGTTATATGATTTATATGATGCCCCTGTTTTACAGCCAGCTGGCGGCGATGTTTATGGAATCGGGAGTTAAATAACGGCTTGCCCGGCCGGAAACAGGGTGTTACAATGACGGTTGTAATTTCATACTGTGTTTTTTCGGGGCAGGGTGCAATTCCCTACTGGCGGTAAAGCCCGCGACCCGCTTCGGCGGCTGATCCGGTGATACTCCGGGGCCAACAGTTAAAGTCTGGATGGAAGAAAAAACGTCGGGTTATTCTTTTGTGTTTTAGTGAAGAACCTGCCGGCGCCCCGTGTCGTAATGACATGGGGCGCCTTCAATGCTGAAACTGTGGAAATTCCGATGGACGAAAGGACACACTGATTCAGGAAGGAGGAATTCCATGAAAGTTATTTCAGAAGCAAGGCAGCATATTTCATTTGTGGCAGTCTTTATCCTGGCCACGGTCCTGATGGTGGCGGCGGCATACCTGTTTGAAAAACTGGCCGCGAGAAAGAAAGCGCTTACCCCGGGGGCAGTGCCGGAAAGGAGAGTCCTGACGACCCGGAAAATGGTCATGATCGGGATGTTCTCGGCTATCGCCGGCATACTGTACTGTTTCGATTTTTCTGTCCCGATCGCGCCTTCGTTTTATAAACTGGATTTTTCGGAGCTTCCGCCCATGATCGCGGGTTTCGCGTTCGGCCCGGTGGCCGGGGTCCTTTGCGAATTCATCAAGGTGGTAATCAAGCTTCTTATTAAGTCCACTTCAACGGCTTTTGTCGGTGATTTCGCGAATTTCCTGATCGGCAGTATGCTGGTGCTGCCGGCGTCGGTGATTTATCTTTTCAATAAATCAAAGAAAACCGCCATCCTGGGATGTATATGCGGGACGATTGTCATGGCCGTTTTCGGTACACTGTTCAACGCCGTATATCTGATCCCGACCTATGTGGCGCTGTTCGGGATGCCTCTTGACGTAATCCTGGGGATGGGAAAAGCGATCAACCCGAACGTGACGGATATCCGGTCGTTCGTAATCCTTATGGTGGCGCCGCTCAACCTGATCAAAGGAACCGTGATTTCCGTAATCACCATGCTGGTGTATAAACGGATCAGCCCGATTATCAAGTACGGAAAATAATCATCAGATGTCGGTATAAACAGTATAAAAACCCGGACCGGAGAAAAACTGCTCCTGTCCGGGTTTTTCGTTCATAAAAAATTAATAAAAAAAATCGCCGAACCACTATATCTTCCATAAAAGTACAGTATAATGTATATTTGTAGTATTTTAGGCTGAGGGTAACGGATGTCACTGGTCGAAGTAATCGGGATTTCAAAAATCTATAACGAAGGCGAAGGAGACAACGAGGTCCGGGCGCTGGACAATGTTTCTCTGTCGATCGACGCCGGGGAATTCGTCGCGATCATCGGCCAGTCCGGCTCGGGCAAATCCACGCTGATGAATCAGCTGGGATGCCTGGACGTTCCGTCAAAGGGCAGGTATCTTCTGCACGGGATTGACGTTTCCCGCATGACGGACGATGAACTATCCGACGTGCGCAACCAGGAAATCGGCTTCATTTTTCAGGGATTCAACCTGATTGCCGGACTGACCGCGCTGGAAAACGTGGAGCTTCCCCTGATATACCGCGGCGTCGGGCGCAGGGAGCGGAGCCGGCTCGCGAACCGCGCGCTGGAAATTGTCGGCCTCGGGACCCGGAAAACCCATAAACCGGCCGAGATGTCGGGCGGACAGCAGCAGCGGGTCGCGATCGCGAGGGCCATCGCCCAGGCGCCGCCGATTATCCTGGCGGACGAACCGACCGGCAACCTGGATTCCGCGTCGAGCCGTGAAATCATCGAAATCATCCGGAGACTCCATGCCCAGGGACGGACGATTATCCTGATTACCCATGATCCGGGAATTGCGAAGCAGGCAAAGAGGATCGTTACAATCAGCGACGGAAAAATTGTGAAAGACGAACAGAATGCGGATTTTGTCCCGTATGACCTGAAACAGGGAATGGTTAGGAAATAATGGGTATCGATCAGTTAGAGACAATGGATCTTGAAGATCTGGACCGTTCCGGAGAAACACCGGAATACGGCTATGAACGGAGCGGGCCGGGCCGCCCGCGGAAGAAAAAAAGGCACCCTGTCAGGACAGTGCTGCTGATCCTGCTTATCGCGTCGGCAGGCTTCTTCGGCTACCGCGCTTATGCGGCTTCCAAAGCGCTGCCGGTCGTCGAAGTCTACGAAGTCGGAAGAGGCGACATTGAGCAGATTGTTTCCATCAGCGGGACGGTCGTTACAGATGAGGAAAAAGGGTACTATGCCAAAGCGTCCGTGCCGGTGCAGCAGATCTTCGTGGATCCCGGCGACCAGGTGCATGCAGGCGATCTGCTGCTGACATACGATCCCGATAAGCTTTCGCTTCTGCGCTCGACGACGCAGCTGGGACAGGATGCCCAGACCGGGAATTACAACAATTCCCTGCAGCAGGACGCCAAGAACAGATCGGACTTTGCCCGCTCCAGCACTGACGAACCGATCCTGAAGGAGCAGGTTGATTTCATTAATGACTGGATCCAGGAACTCAACCTGAAGATCACGGAAAAGCAGCAGAGGATGCAACAGACGTATCTTGAACTCCAGGAGGCGTTCCAGGATGAAATGAACAAGGACCATCCGGATCAGGACGTGCTGGACAGGCTTGAGATGCTGCAGATGGAATCGCAGATCAAACAGAATAACGATGAAGAGATCAATGCCTGGCGCACCCAGATCCAGGATCTTCAGCAGGAACTGTCCAAGTTCCAGGAGAACCGGACGGACGCGACTTCCAAAAAGAAGACCAGTGAAGCGTCGATTATGAATCCCGGCGCGATCCAGGCGCTGAACGCGAACCAGCAGTCCAATACGCTGAGCACGGAGGATACGCTTAAGTCCCTTGACGAAGCGGCGCAGGGAATCCGGGCGGATTTTGACGGAGTCATTACCGAAGTCGGCATAAGGGAAGGCGCGACTCCCGCGCAGGGCATGGAACTGATTCACCTGGCCAGTACGGAGCAGGTGAAAGTCTGGATCCAGATTACCAAATCCGATATGGAACGCGTGGAAACCGGACAGAAAGCGGAGGTGGAAATCGCGGGACATATGTATGAAGGCGCAGTGGACAAGATTTCCGGAAATGCGACGACCGGAACCGGCGGGATGGTAGTCGTCAACGGCCAGATCAGGCTTCTGAACCCGGACGAACATGTGATCCTGGGCCTGGAGGCGGACGCGGACATCCACACCCGTTTCGCCGAAAACGCGGTTATCCTTCCATACGAATACATTAATTCGGATTCCGCCGGTGATTTTGTCAACGCGGTGGTCGACGGGAAAATCAAACGCCTGCCCATCGAAATCGGTATTACGACGGATACCGTGGTGGAAGTAACCAGAGGGCTTAAGGAAGGAACCCTTGTTGCCGGAACGCTTCCGGACGGCGTGAAAGAAGGAAGCAGCGTCGAAACAAAAGATGCGGACGGAAACAGGCCGGCCGCCAATCCTGAGATGGACAATATGATAGAGGCAATACCGGCCGGTTTCGGCGGCTGACCAGGATATGGGACAGATCCTGGAATACTTAAAGATTGCGGTGATGAACATCCGCAATAATAAAGGCCGGTCCGCCCTGACGATGCTGGGCATCATCATCGGCATTGCGTCCGTCATCATGATCGTCGCCATCGGCAACGGGCTGCACAGCACGATCAACGGGGAACTCAACGACCTGGTGAACGGGATCATCTATCTTTCGCTGAACAGTTCCAAAACCGACAAGAAACTGGAACAGGAAGATCTGGACGCGCTGATGGAGATGATTCCGGAGATTGACGGCGTTACGCCGGCCATTTCCCAGTTCGGCAAGGCCGTCAGCCGGAAGGGCAGTTATACCGCGAGCATCGACGTAGGCAACGAATACCTGGTCAACGAGCTTTCCGACAAGATCATCAGGGGCCATTATTTTACAAGGCAGGACGTGGAGAGCGCCCGCCCGGTCTGTGTCATGCACGAGCGGGACGCGATTGATCTTTTCGGGACCACGGACGTCATCGGGATGACTTTTGAACTGACCTGCAGCGGCATTACGCAGAAGATCCGTGTCGTCGGCATCCGGGAGAATTCTTCGTCCCAGATGGTATCGATGGCCGTGGGGGCCACCAATATCCTCATGCTGGAGATGCCGTACACGGTATTCCAGCAGCGGTACCGGATCCCGACGAACAGCTTTCTGAATTTCTATATCTTCACGTCGGCTGAAAAGTCGAGCGAAGTGGCGAAAAAATCAATCACATATCTGGAAAACCGGCTGGGCATCCGCGGGCAGGATGCCGTCAACGTCCAGAACTTCGCCGATATTGCGGACCAGTTTGCCAGTATCCTGGGATACATTACCGCGTTCATAGCTCTGGTGGCGGCGATATCCCTCCTGGTCGGGGGGATCGGTGTGATGAATATCATGCTGGTATCCGTGACGGAGCGGACCAGGGAGATCGGCATCCGGAAAGCCCTGGGGGCCAGGACCGGCTCCATCCTGCTGCAGTTTCTGGCAGAAGCGGGCATCATCACGCTGATCGGCGGTGTAATCGGGATCATCCTGGGAATTCTCGGTGCGATGGTTGTCTGCGGCATTATGAATTTTTCACCGTCTATCTCTCCGCTTCTGATCATCCTGACGACGCTGTTCTCTTCGGCTGTCGGTATCTTTTTCGGAATTTATCCTGCCAGGAAAGCAGCCCGGTTAAGCCCGATCGAAGCGCTGCGGCATGATTGAACGGCCGGTAATATAATTGTTATGGAGGAATCCGTGATATTTGAAAGTCTGAACGAACAGGATACGCTGGAACTGGGCAGGAAGCTCGCGCTTTCGGCAGGACCCGGAGACGTTTATGCCCTGGACGGGGACCTGGGTACTGGAAAAACTGTCTTTACGAAAGGATTCGCGCAGGGAATCGGGATCGTGCGCCCGGTCAGTTCCCCGACTTTTACGATTCTCCAGGTCTACGAGGAAGGGCGGCTTCCCCTGTATCACTTTGACGTCTACCGGATCGGGGATCCGGAGGAAATGGAAGAGATCGGTTTTGACGAGTATCTTTTCGGACAGGGAGTATGCCTGATTGAGTGGGCGGAGATCGTCCGGGAACTTCTGCCGGAGAATACGGTGAAAATCGTTATTGAAAAAGATCCGGAAAAAGGAAACGATTACCGCAGGATCCGGATAGCGGACCCGCGCGTTAAAAACGAGGATGTGTGAGCGGCATGATTATCTTTGCGATCGAAGCTTCCGCCCAGGTGGCGGGGTGCGCTGTTTTACAGGATGACAGACTGGCGGCTGAGTTTAATTTCCTGTCCGGAATGTCTGCTTTGAAAAAGACACATTCCCAGTCCCTGATGCCGATGATGGAACAGGTAAGGGACCTGACGGGAATCGATCTGAAGTCAGTCGACGCCATCGCCGTATCCGGCGGTCCGGGATCCTTTACGGGACTCAGGATCGGGGCTGCGACGGCCAAAGGCCTGGGACTTGCGCTGGAAAAGCCGCTGATTCCCGTTTCCACGCTGGAATCGCTTGCGTTCAACCTGTCCGGGATGCTGGGAATATCTTCTGAGCGGGGGGAAATCCTCTGCCCCGTCATGGATGCCCGCCGGCAGCAGGTATACAGCGGGCTGTATGAATGGCGGAAAGGCCCGGAAACGGAAGCAGGGGCGGACGCCGGAAGGACCGTGCGCCTTCGCGAAGACCGGGCAGTGAGCGTACCGGACCTGATCGAAGAAGTGAACGGGACCGGCAGGCCGGCGCTGTTTACCGGTGATGCTGTAGCCGTCTACAGGGACCTGATTGCAGAACTGGCAAAAGTTCCGTTCCGTTTTGCCCCGCCGCATCTTTGCATGCAGCGCGCAGGGAGCGTCGCGGCGCTTGCCCGGGCGGTTTATCTGGAAGAAAAAGAAAACTGCCTGGTTTCCGCCGCCGATTTCAGGCCGGTCTATCTCAGGAAACCGCAGGCGGAACGGGAACGGGAGGCCATGGGACTGTGATCACAGTCAGGCGGATGACAATGGAAGACCTGGAAGGCGCCGTTTCTGTTGAGGAAGCGTCTTTTTCAAGGCCCTGGAGCAGGGAAGTATTCCGGGCGACGCTTCTCCTGCCGTATGCCCGGTATTACGCTGCGGAGGAAGAGGGCGAGATTGTTGGAATCTGCGGCGTCCGGAATATCGCGGGCGTCGGCGAGATATCCAACGTCGGCGTACTGCCGTCTTACCGGGGAAGAGGAATTGCTTCCCGTATGCTCGCGCTGCTTCTGGAGGACGGAAAGAAAGAAGGCATCCCGGAGCATACGCTGGAAGTGAGGGCCGGCAATACGGCAGCCATCGCGCTGTACAGGAAGTTCGGCTTCCTGACCGAAGGGATCAGGCGGGATTTTTATGACGCTCCGAAAGAAGACGCGTGGATCATGTGGAGAAGATAGATGCTGGAAGTATGTCTTTTAGGCTGCGGCGGTATGATGCCGCTGCCTCACAGGCACCTGACGTCCCTGGCCGTGAGGCTTCAGGGGAGCAGTATCCTGATTGACTGCGGGGAAGGAACCCAGGTCGCTTTAAGGAAGAAAGGATGGAGCCCGAACCCGATCGACGTGATGCTGTTTACGCATTATCACGCCGACCATATCAGCGGGCTTCCCGGCATGCTCCTGTCCATGGGCAACGCGGACCGGACGGCGCCGCTCCTGATGATTGGTCCCAGGGGGCTTGCCAGGGTCGCGGACAGTCTCCGGGTGATCGCGCCGGAACTCCCGTTTGAAATTAAATACCGGGAACTTTCGGAACCTGTGGAAAAGATAGAAATTCCCGGGCTGAAGGATTTTGTCATTGAGGCTTTCCGCGTGCGGCACAACGTCGTCTGCTACGGATACAGCCTGAAGCTGTCCCGGAAAGGAAAGTTCAACGCGGAGGCCGCGGAGAACCTGGGTATCCCGAAACCGTACTGGAAAAAACTTCAGAACGGAGAAACCGTTGAACTCGGCGGCCGGACGTTCCTGCCGGACCAGGTCATGGGCACGGAACGGAAAGGGCTTCACGTCACCTATACGACGGATACCAGGCCCTGCGGAGCGATCGTGAAATCTGCGGCGGGAGCAGACCTTCTGATCTGTGAGGGAATGTACGGCGAAGACAGCCAGCTGGAGAAGGCGAAGGAACACCGCCACATGACGTTTTCCGAGGCGGCCCGCCTGGCGAAGGAAGCGGGGGTAAAGGAATTGTGGCTGACCCACTATTCGCCTTCGCTGCCGAGAGCCGAGGAATTCCTGGGAACGGCGCAGGCCATATTCGAAAACACAAAGGCAGGACGCGACGGGAAGAGCGCGGACTTAAGATTTGAGGATGAAGATGGAATACAGGAAGACTGAAGAGAAAGACGTTTATATCCTGGGCATTGAAAGCAGCTGCGATGAAACGGCGGCGGCTGTCGTCAGAAACGGCCGGTACGTTCTTTCGAACGTGATTTCTTCCCAGATCGACATCCATACCCTGTACGGCGGCGTGGTGCCGGAAATCGCTTCCAGAAAGCACATTGAACGGATCAACCAGGTGATTGCTGAAGCGCTTTCAAAGGCGGATATGAAACTTTCCGAAATGGACGCGATCGCCGTCACCTACGGGCCGGGTCTGGTCGGGGCGCTCCTGGTCGGCGTGGCGGAGGCAAAGGCGATTCATTTCGGGACGGGGATCCCGTTAATCGGGGTTCATCATATCGAAGGCCATGTAAACGCCAATTATCTGGCGGATCCGGATCTGGAACCGCCGTTTGTCTGCCTGGTCGTCTCCGGCGGCCATACGAACCTGGTGCTGGTCAGGGATTACGGTGTCTATGAGAAACTGGGACAGACCATGGACGACGCGGCGGGCGAGGCTTTCGACAAAGTAGCCCGGGCGATCGGACTGGGCTATCCCGGCGGCCCGAAAATCGACGCGGTTTCAAAACAGGGGAATCCCCGGGCGATCGCGTTTCCGCGCGGGAAAGTCGGCGATTCCCGCTATGATTTTTCATTCAGCGGTTTAAAGAGCGCGGTGCTGAATTACCTGAACGACTGCCGGATGAAGAATATAGAAATCTCGGTGCCGGACGTAGCGGCCAGTTTCCAGCAGGCTGTCGTGGACGTGCTGGTGGAACATACCATGACGGGCGCGGAGGAATATGGGTTTAAAAAACTTGCCATGGCCGGCGGCGTCGCGTCAAATTCAGCGCTCCGGTCGGCCATGCAGGAAGCCTGCGCTGCCAGGAGCATCGGCTTTTTCTGCCCGCCGCCCGTTCTCTGCACGGACAACGCGGCAATGATTGCCGCGGCCGGTTATTATGAATATGTCAAAGGAAACTTCGCAGGTCCGGAACTGAACGCGGTCCCGAACCTGGAATTCGGAAGGAGCCCGGCAAATTGAAACAGGAAGGATCAACCGTCATATTGCTGCTTGCGGGCCGTGGCCTGCGCGCGGGCGGAGGCGTCCCGAAACAGTACAGGGAACTCTGCGGGCATCCGCTGTATCTGTATCCGCTGAACACATTTGTCCGGTCGCATCTGATTTCAGACATCGTCCTGGTTGTTCCGGAAGGAGATGAACCGTACTGTAAAGAACAGATCCGGGATGCCGTCCGGAAAGGGTTTTTACCGGGCCCGGAGATTGAAACAGAAGGGCAGGATATGATTCCGGATAAGATCCGCTGTTTTGTTTCCGGCGGCAAAACCCGCTCCGAATCAGTCCTGAACGGCTTAAGAGCTGTCCGGTGGCCCTGCGGGGAAGCCTGGATCCATGACGGTGCGAGACCTTTTATCACGGAAGAAGACCTGGAAAAACTTTCCGCGGACGTAAAACTGTACGGGGCATGTCTCGCGGCCAACCGGATGCGGGACACTGTAAAAATCAGTTCGGCGGACGGCTTTATCAGAGAAACACTCGACCGGAGTACTCTCTGGTCGGTCCAGACGCCCCAGGTATTCGAGTATGACCTGATCCGGGGAGCGTACGAAGCTCTTTTTAAAAAACAGGACGAAGAGCTTCTGCGGACCATGACGGACGACGCAGCGGTCGCCGGGTACTTCACGGGACGGCCCGTCCGGCTGACGGAAACCTCCGCCTTGAATATGAAAGTAACGGTACCGGAGGATTTTGAACTGGCACAGGCGCTGCTTTCCCGGAAGATAAAAACCGATAAGGAATAACCATGGCTTTTACACATCTGCACGTCCATACGGAGTGGTCGCTCCTGGACGGTTCCAACAAGGTAAGCGAATATGTGCGGCGCGCGGCGGAGCTGGGCTTTTCGTCAGCAGCGATTACCGATCACGGCGTGATGTACGGCGTGGTCGATTTTTATAAGGCGGCCAGAGAAGCCGGGATCAAACCGATCATCGGGTGCGAAGTCTACGTTGCGCCGGGGTCCCGGTTCGACAGGGAACAGACGGCCGGAAACGACAGGTATTATCATCTGATCCTGCTGGCTGAAAACAATACCGGGTATGCAAATCTTTCCAAAATTGTGAGCCGGTCCTTTACGGAAGGCTACTATTACAGGCCCCGCGTGGACAAGGAACTTCTGCTGGAATACCACGAAGGAATCATTGCCCTGTCCGCCTGCCTGGCCGGGGAAGTGGCGAGGCACATCGTCCGGGACGAACGGGACGAAGCCCGGCAGGCCGCCCTGAGTTATCAGGATATTTTCGGCCGCGGGAACTTTTTCCTGGAACTACAGGACCACGGGTATCCGGACCAGAAAAAAGTGAACGCCGAGCTGATGCTGATGCATGAAGAACTGGGCATCCCGCTCGTTGCGACCAACGACGTCCATTATACCCGGGCGGAGGACGCGGAAGCGCACGATATCCTGCTTTGCATCCAGACCGGGAAAAAACTGTCCGACGAAGACCGCATGCGCTATCCCGGCGGCCAGTTTTATGTAAAGAGCGAAGACGAAATGCGCGCGCTGTTTCCTTACGCGGAGGAAGCGCTCGAAAACACTGCGGCGATAGCGGAGCGCTGCAATGTGGAAATCGAATTCGGCCATACGAAGCTGCCGCGTTTTGAAGTGCCGGAGGGGTATGATTCATGGTCGTACTTGAATAAACTCTGCAGCGACGGCCTGGAGGAACG